>Ga0209297_1000852_pt1 | contig 18654 bp, 19 predicted proteins | sample S_130805_MF_Meta_FD_187322 | JGI IMG/M metagenome (GOLD analysis project Ga0209297, IMG submission 187322) | Freshwater microbial communities from Lake Simoncouche, Canada to study carbon cycling - S_130805_MF_MetaG (SPAdes) (version 2) | ecosystem: Environmental > Aquatic > Freshwater > Lake ...
CGAATGATGGCTCCGGTCAGGCTGCGAGGTTCATTTACCGGATTGACGGGGAACGATCGCGAGAAAATTTCGAACACGGGCAATTTCTGCCAGTGAGATGCCATTTCCCGCCCACATGCCACTGGAACTACCGCCATCGAGGTTGATGGCCGTTTTTGGCTTCCATGTATCAAGAATCGAAGGCAACGCGAGTATGCGGGCGGCATCTGCCAGTGTGACGGATGAGATGTAGATGAGGGCGGTTTCTCCGCGAGTGCCCTTTGCCACGACAGTCCGGCGGGCGATGCGTTCGTCATTGAGACCGGAAACCAACTGTTCATCCTCCACGAGCATCGGACCGCATTGAAGCGCCTGTAGAAGTTGCGATTTGCCAGAATCGTATTCCCCCGAGCGAAGGATCGAGACATGGCCGTCGGCCTTCACTCCGACAAGTCCGCTTAGGAGCTTTGCTTTCTCAAAGCCGTTGATTGTTTTGCCATCCGAGATCATGAGGCCCACTGGACGGAAGTCTTTATGGAAATAGCCGCCGTTGACTCCTGCAACCACCTTGGCGTTGTTCAGGGTATTGGCGAGTGTCGCATTTCCAGGCGAGGGACTGTCAATGACGCGAAGAGTATGGTTTTTGTCATTGAAGCAAAGCGCTGTGACACGAGCGGTCTGGTTTCCGTTCACACAGCGGGTTTCGATGACCTCCACGCCGGGGACAGGTTCTCCGAGACCGGTCGCCGAAACGATGCTCCACTCCGCACCCGCGGAAAGAATCGTGGCGAGGAGGGCGACCTGAGCGATCAGGAACTCCCTCCACCTGCAACAACGATGAATTCTCAGAGTGACTGAATTCATGCTGAAGCAGGAGGTCGGGTGGAGCATTCGAGTGTTCAATGTTACTCGTCTTTTGCAGAACTAAGGCGTGTGAGAACGCTCAAATCCTCAAGTGTCGTCGTGTCGCCGGTGATCTGAACGCCGGCGGCGACTTGTTTCAAGAGACGGCGCATGATTTTTCCACTTCGTGTTTTTGGCAGGGACTCGGTGAAACGAATTTCGTCCGGCTTGGCAATGGGACCGATGACTTTTCCAACATGGTTGCGAATTTCCGCCGAAAGGTGCTTCGATGCGGCATGGCCTTCGCGGAGGGTAACGAATGCCACCACGCCTTGGCCTTTGATCTCATCGGGACGCCCCACAACTGCTGCTTCGGCAACGGAAGGATGACCGACCAGGGCGCTTTCGACTTCGGCCGTTCCGAGTCGGTGACCGGCGACATTCAGCACATCATCGATACGGCCAACGATCCAGAAATAGCCATCCTTATCGCGGCGGGCGCCATCACCCGTGAAGTAGGCACCTTTGACCTCGGTCCAATACTGTTTTTTGTAGCGCGGCTTGTCTCCGTAGATTGTCCGAAGCATGGCAGGCCAAGGCTTGCGGATGACAAGCTTGCCGCCTTCGCCATGCTTCACTTCATTGCCGTTGTCATCGACGATCGCGGCATCGACGCCGAAGAAAGGAAGTGTGGCCGTGCCCGGTTTGAGTGGCGTGGCACCTGGCAACGGTGAAATGAGAATCATGCCAGTCTCAGTCTGCCACCATGTATCCACAATCGGACAACGCTCGGCGCCGATGTGTTTGTGATACCACATCCATGCTTCGGGGTTGATAGGTTCTCCCACGCTGCCGAGGAGTCTGAGTGAGGAGAGGTCGTGTTTCTTTGGCCACTCGTCGCCCCATTTCATGAACGCACGGATGGCCGTGGGCGCAGTGTAGAGAATCGTCACGCCGAGTTCCTCGATGATTTTCCAAAAGCGATCCGGCTCCGGCCAATTCGGAGCGCCTTCGTAAAGAACACAGGTGGCTCCATTGGCGAGCGGGCCATAAACGAGATAGCTGTGCCCGGTGATCCAGCCCACATCGGCGGTGCACCAGTAAACATCCTCTTCCTTGAGGTCGAAGATGTATTTACTCGTGGCAGCCGTGCCTGTCATGTAGCCGCCAGTCGTGTGCAGAATGCCCTTCGGCTTCCCGGTAGAGCCGCTTGTGTAAAGGATGAAGAGCGGATGCTCGCTGTCGAGCGGGATGGCAGGGCAGTTCGCATCGACATATTCGGCCTCGCGATGCCACCAGACATCGCGGCCCTCTTCGATGTGGACATCCATCGTGGTGCGCTTGGCAACGATGACGCGCTTGACCTCTGTGTTTCCGTCAAGGGCGTGGTCGACATTCTGCTTGAGCGTGACGCATTGACCACGGCGGTAGCCGGCGTCTGCTGTCACCACAATTTTCGAACCGCTGTCAGCCAGGCGGTCCTTGATGCTCTCGCTGCTGAATCCACCAAAGACAACCGTGTGAACCGCTCCAATGCGGGCGCAGGCCAACATCGCGATGACAGCCTCAGGAATAAGAGGCATGTAGATCAAAACGCGGTCGCCCTTTTTGACGCCATTGCGCTTGAGGATATTTCCAAAGATGCAGACTTCGCGATGGAGTTGGTGATAAGTCAGCGTGCGGCGCTCACCGGGCTCGCCTTCCCAAATAATGGCCGCCTTGTTGCGGCGAGGTCCGTTGAGGTGGCGGTCGAGGCAGTTTTCCGAGGCGTTTAATTGGCCCCCGACGAACCATTCGGCATAGGGCTCTTTCCAGTCCAAAACTTTTTTCCACCTCTTTTGCCAGACGAGCTCTGACGCTTCGCGAGCCCAGAATTTCTCAGGATTCTTAAGAGAATCAGCGTGGAGTTTTTTGTAATCAGCGAAACTTTTTACTGCTGCTTTTTTTGAGAAAGCAGCGGCAGGTTTGAAGATGCGTTTTTCTTGGAGGTGGGATTCGATATTTTGACTCATAGGGGCAGGAGCGGAGATTTAAGGCAGATCGGTTGTGGTTTTGCAACACAGCATCGAAATTCCCTGCTTGCCAAAAAGGGATGCCAAGCGGGTAGTGTGGGGTTGTGTTTCAAGTGATTTTCAATCGAATCAGCGCTGCGGAGATGGCTGCGCTGCCAAAGGATTTGCAGCTGGACCTGCTGGCCGAATTTCAGTTTCTACCCGGAGATTTAGAGTCTCTGGAGGATGAGAAATTTGGAAAGGTCTCGAGGGATGGACGCTCGCTGCTGCGCTATCGGGCGAGGGATTACCGGATTTATTTTGAAAAGTATCCCGATGGGCTTTTGATCCACCGAGTGCTTCACAAAAACACGATTCGCGACTTCCTTTTTCGCTCGAATCTCCCGATCGATGAAGAGGACGGCGAGGTCGCAAAGACGAATGATTTCTGGTCGCTCATCCACGAAGCCGAGGAGTCGAGAAAGTGAGATTTTTCAAAGACGAGGCTGAACGCAGGCGGGAGTTTCCTGTTGTCGAAAACGGCATTTTTCTTGGCCACGCCGGTGTGACAATACTCCCGCGTCGAGCGGCGGATGCCATGAAGGCCCATGCGGAGGCGAGTTGCCACACACATCAGGAATTTGGAGAGGTTCTGCGTGATGTCGCCCGAACGCGCTCGCTTTGCGCGAAGCTCATTGGCGCAAATGCCGATGAAATCGCACTGCTCGGGCCGACTTCACTTGGGTTGAGCTTGTTTGCAAACGGGCTCGATTGGCAGGCCGGTGATGAGGTTGTTTACTACGGAGACGACTACCCTGCGAATGTGTATCCGTGGACTGCGCTTGCTTCGAGGGGAGTAGTGGCCAAGGAACTTCACCCTGATCAGCCTGGAGGAATCACTCCGGAACTCGTCGAAGCCGCGCTGACGCCGAGAACTAAATTGGTCGCGTTGGCATCCTGCCACTACCTGAGCGGGCGTCGAATAGATGTCCAAGCAATCGGCCGCATGCTTCGGGAGAAAGGCGTCTTGTTTTCACTCGATGCCATACAGACCCTTGGTGCAGCGTCACTCGATATTGAGTTCGTCGACTTCCTCAGCGCCGACGCCCACAAGTGGATGCTTGGGCCCATGGCCATGGGAATCGTTTTTGTGGCGCGGAGGAATTTCGAAAAGTGCCGTCCGACATTGCTCGGTGCGTGGAATGTCAAATCCCCGGATTTTATCGCTCAAAAGGAAATTGCCTTTGAGGAGACCGCCCGCCGCTATGAACCTGGAGTTTTAAATATCGCCGGCATGTATGGGATGAAGGCCAGTCTCGAAATGCTTCTCGAGATCGGCTTGGAAAATGTGCAATCCGGTATCTTGGAGAACAGGGATTATCTGGAGGAGAAACTCAGCGCGGCAGGCTTTGAATTTCTCTCGCCAAGAGCTGGTGATCCGATGAGGTCCGGGATTTTAACGACGAGGCACGCATCCAACGAAAGTGGCGCGATATTTTCGAGACTCGAAGCCGCAGGAATAGCGGCTTCATTGAGAAAAAGCCACTGCGGAAGGAACTGGATTAGGTTCAGTCCGCATTTCTACAATACTATGAATGAAATGGGACGCGTCGCGGAAATCATGACACGAGATTAGTGTAGAGGCAAGAAAATAAATTTTTAGGCGCGTATAATAATTTAGTGGCATTTTTAAATGGCGCGTTTAAAATTTGTGCCAAGAAAATGCCAAGAAGAATATCACATTCCAGAGTCTATTCAGTTATAAAAGCCGCCGAGTGCTTTCCTTTTGGAGCATCGATCAAGGACATTCTCACTATCCCCATGATGAGGGGCACTCCAAAAAGAACGCTTCAAAGAGACCTCGACCGATTGGTTCAAGCCGGACACCTTAAACTTAAGGGCAAAGGACGCGCAACGCGTTACGTTATTCCTTTTGAAGAAGAGGGATCAACGAGCATCTTAAGAGAGGAACCGGATTCCATCACGAGCGATACGCCATGGTTGTCTCCCGAAGGGCGCCGTATTCGTTATTTGGTTCAGAGACCTCGGACTGAGCGCATTCCAGTCGGATACAAATCTGATTTTTTGGATGCGTATCAACCGAATCGCACATTTTATTTACCCGCCGAAACGCGCGACGAGCTGGCGCGATTTGGATATGTAGGCGCGGACGAATTGCCTCCTGGCACGTATTTGAGGCAGGTTTTGCAACGTCTTTTGATCGACCTGTCTTGGAACTCGAGCCGTCTTGAGGGAAATACCTACTCATTGCTTGAGACCGAACGTTTGCTCCACCTCGGTGAGGCCGCCGAGGGGCATAAATCCGAAGAGACGCAAATGATCCTCAATCATAAAGCAGCTCTCGAGATGCTGTCTGACAACCCTACTGGCGTGGGGTTCAATAGCCATACTGTCTGCAATCTGCATGCGCTGCTTGCCGATAATCTCCTTCATGACCCAGCATCGTGCGGTCGCGTCCGCTCGCGGCCTGTTGGTATAAGCGGAACGGTTTTCCACCCGCTGGCCGTTCCTCAACTTATTGAGGAGAAATTCGAGCAGATCTTATGGGTGGCGAATGAAATCGAGAATCCCTACGAGCAGGCTTTTTTCGTGATGGTGCACTTACCCTACCTGCAGCCCTTTGAAGATGTGAATAAAAGAGTTTCACGCCTTGCTGCAAACATTCCGATGATTCGCCATAATCTCTGCCCTCTCTCATTCACAGGGGTTGAGCAGAAGGATTACATCGGTGGGCTGCTTGGCGTCTATGAACTGAACTGCATCGAGTATCTGCGCGATGTGTTTGTCTGGGCCTACAAAAGCTCCGCAAACCAATATATCGGCGTCAAAGAAACCCTCGGTTCGCCCGATCCATTTCGTTTGAAATACCGAAGCGAAATAACGCGTTTCGTTAGCGAAATCGCACGCAAACAAATGGATCGATTGCTATCTCTGGAATGGACGATCGCCGAGGTGGGTAGGTCCTTACCGAAAGACGATAGGGAGAGATTCCAAGAAGTCATACGCATCGAATTGGAGGGGTTGCATTCAGGCAATATCGCGAGACACCGCTTGCGATTGTCAGAGTTCGAAGCCTGGAAATCGCACTGGAAACAAGCCCCTCACTCCGGCGGAGCGCTCCAAACTTGAATTACTGGATTTTCATGCTCGTAGGAAAGGACACTCCAAGTTCCAGTTTCGAGATTGAAAAAACGGGCGCTATTGGCATCCAATCCAAGCCAACGGGCGGCAAGGGCGCGCAGGCAGTGTGCGTGGCCGACGAGAAGTGCATCTCCAGCCAACTCCCGCACACGCGAAACGACCCTGTCCACTCTTGCCGCGACTTGGCCGGCTGTTTCGCCATTTGGGCACGGATGTGTAAAAACGGTCCAACCGGGAATGCGTTCGCGAATTTGTGGTGTGGTGAGCCCTTCAAATTCGCCGTAATTCCATTCGACGAGATCCTCGGTTTCCACGGAGTTTTTGCCCCACCCGAGAAGATCGCAAGTTTGCTTGGCTCGAAGGCGTGGGCTGCATAGCACGAGGCCGAAATTCCATTTCCGAAGCAAAGGCTCCAGAGCAATTGCCCTGCGCTCGCCAACTTGTGTGAGGGGAATATCGGTGACCGAAGTATGGCGTCCGCTAAGGCTCCACTCCGTCTCACCATGGCGAACAAGCACAACGCGCTGACGCGGATTTTTGAAATGAAGGTCGTTCATATGAAATCAGGTTGTCTGGAGTGCGGTAAGATCGCCATCGATCCAGCGAGAAACAATCGCCTCGATTTCCTCAGGCGCCTCCATGGGCGCAAAGGCGGCCGCGTCAGGAAGAATCTCCATACTTGCCCTCGGCAGATTGCGACAGAGGTTCACGGCATCACTCGGGTGAAATCCAATAGCTTTCGCCGGCCAAAGAATGTGCACGGGGGCAAGAACCGAAGAGAGATGAGGGGCCACATCAAATCCGTGGCGTCTTTTGAAGAAATTGAAAATCGCATGTTCCGCTCCATATTGTTGAGCGCAAGTGACGAGCACACTAAGTGTCTCATCGTTGATTTTTTCAGGATTGGAAAAACCCAGAGACCCAAGCCAAGAACGGATAAAAGCGGGTTGGGCCAAGTGGCGCCGGTAAATCAATCCGCTCACGCCGGGAATCCGGCTTTTGCCGATGAGGCCCATGGTTCGACACTTTTGAGAATCTCCGAGACCCGTTGGAAGAAAAAGAACCATCCGAGAAACAAGCTCGGGATGCCTCGCCGAGAGCATCAGAGCAATATTGCCACTGACGCCGCTCGCCACGATCACCACAGGCTTGCTTGGCGCCACTTCGCGAAGCAATTCAGCGAGGCTTTCGACATGATCGATTGCATCCAGACCGCCGGCTGGGCGCTCGGATTCCCCGAAGCCGATAAGATCCGGCGCGATGACCTCGTGCCGCAAGGCCGAGAGCGCATAAACCTTCGACCACTCGTAGGAGGACGCACCGAGGAAGAATCCATGAAGGAAAAGAACCGGTTCGCCCGAACCGCTGATGTGATAAACCATCTCCCCGCGCGAGGTCGAAGCAGAGCGCGTGGCGAAAATGGCAGGGGAGATTTCGTCAGGAACGCCCCGGGAAAACTTCTGGCGGTGCTTGAGTGCCAAGGCTACAGCCCCCAAAAGGCCCACTCCGATTCCGAAACCTACAAATGGCTTCTGCTTCCAGAGTGGGGACATGACAGTATGTCAAATTGCCCGCCCGCCCGGCGAAGAAGCCTGCGGGCGGACTAGGATTACCAACTTGACTTCGTAACGCCGGGAATCAGACCGGACGAAGCGAGTTCGCGGAAGGTAATACGGGAAATCTGAAAGCGACGGAGAAACGCGCGGCGGCGTCCGGAGACGCGGCAGCGGTTGACAAGCCGCGTGGGGCTTGCATCGCGGGGGAGTTGAGTTAGTGAGGCGTAGTCTTTTTTCGCCTTCAATTCCGCGCGGAGAGCCGCATATTTTTCAACTGTTTTCTGTTTGCGCTTGTTGCGCTCGAGCCATGCTGTTTTTGCCATAAAGGACGCGCAACATAATAAAAATCCCGCGCATGGCAAGCATTTAAAATCTCTTTTTGAGCTTCCCCAAACCGGGGCAGGAAAATCTGTTCACCCGAGCGGGTTTCTTCTATCAAGGCCAGATGACCCCTTCCCGACTCGCCCCCGATGATTACTTTCCATTGGTCGAAGCCCGCCACTGCGATCCTTTTCGGATACTCGGCATAAGATCGTTTCAAGATCATTTTGTGGCCAGGGTTTTACGACCTGATGCCTCGGAGGTGGCTGTCATACTGGATGGCAAGGGTGCGAAGGCGCAAAAACTTTCACGCGTCGATGAGCATGGGCTTTTTGAGGGGGAGGTTGCCGGATTCAGCGAGGGATTGTCTTACACACTCGAACTCACTGGGCACGACGGTCGCAAATGGAGAGAGCGCGATGCCTATTCGTTTCCGCCTGTTTTTGGGGAGATGGACATCTACCTTTTCAACGAAGGAACCCACTACGACATCTATAAAAAACTCGGGGCGCATGTGAAGGTGATCGGCGATGTTCCCGGTGTTCATTTCGCCGTATGGGCGCCCTCGGCGCAGCGTGTGAGCGTGGTCGGCGATTTCAATAACTGGGATGGACGCGTGCACCAGATGCGGAAGCTTGTTCCATCCGGAGTCTGGGAAATTTTTCTACCCGGCGTGCATGAGGGCGCTCATTACAAATTTGAGATTCGCGGCGCCCACGGCGATGTCTTTTTGAAAACGGACCCGTATGCCTTTTTTGCCCAGCACGGCGTGGAAACGGGATGTATGGTCTTCGATCTGGGCCGCTACCAGTGGAGCGATGACGAGTGGATGCACAAGCGCCCGCAGATCGACTCCTACAACTCTCCCATGAGCATCTATGAGGTTCATATCGGCTCATGGCAACGAATCCCCGAAGAAGGCAACCGGGCTCTAAGCTACCGTGAACTCGGGGACCGCCTGATTCCCTATGTGAAGGAAATGGGCTTCACACACATTGAGCTCATGCCCGTGATGGAGCATCCCTTCGACGGTTCCTGGGGTTATCAAGTGGTGAACTACTATGCCCCGACGAGCCGGTTTGGAAATCCCGACGAGTTTCGGAATTTTGTGGACCGCTGCCATCAGGCCGGAATCGGCGTGATTCTGGATTGGGTGCCCGGACATTTTCCCAAGGACGCCCATGGCTTGGCCCGTTATGACGGAAGCTGCCTCTTCGAGCATGAAGATCCCCGGCTGGGTGAGCATCAGGATTGGGGCACGCTCATTTTCAATTACGGCCGCAACGAGGTTAAAAATTTCCTGATCGGCAATGCGCTTTTCTGGCTGGATGAATACCACATCGATGGTCTGCGCGTGGATGCTGTGGCTTCGATGCTTTACCTCGACTACTCGCGAAAAGCCGGTGAGTGGATTCCAAATTGTTTCGGCGGCAGGGAAAACCTGGAAGCCATCGACTTTTTAAAGCGCTGCAACGAGGTCTGCTACGAGCGCCATCCCGGCGTGGCCCTCATCGCGGAGGAATCCACCGCATGGCCTGGAGTATCGAGGCCCACCTACACAGGAGGATTGGGCTTCGGCTACAAGTGGAATATGGGCTGGATGAACGACAGCCTGAGCTACATCAGCAAAGACCCGATTCACCGCAGATATCACCAGGGCGACATCACATTTTCGATGCTCTATGCGTTCCATGAGCATTTCATCCTTGTGCTGAGCCATGACGAGGTCGTTCACGGCAAGGGTTCGCTTATCAATAAAATGCCTGGTGACGACTGGCAGAAGTTTGCCAACTGCCGGATGTTTCTCGCTTGGATGTGGGCGCATCCGGGCAAAAAGCTCATCTTCCAGGGAATCGAGTTCGGCCAGTTCTCCGAGTGGAAACATGCCTTCAGTCTCGACTGGCATCTCACCGAGCAACATCTGAACCAAGGCATGCGCAGGCTGCTGCAGCATCTCAATTGGCTCTACACCCACGAGCCGAGTTTTTATGAACTGGACGACAGCTACGAGGGCTACGAGTGGATTGATTTCAGTGACGCCGACAACTCGGTATGGTCGTTCATGCGCAAATCACGCAGCGGAGAGAGAATTCTTTTCGTCGTGAATGCCACTCCTGTTGTTCGCGGTGGGTATCGCGTTGGGGTCCCCCAACCCGGTTTTTATGAAGAGATTTTGAACACGGATGCCGAGACCTACGGGGGCAGCAACGCTGGGAACTATGGCGGCGTTCAAGCCCATGCAGACTGGAGTTGGCAGAACCAACCGCACTCGATCGAGATTAATCTCCCACCCTTGTCGGTGATCGGGTTCAAACTCCGGAATTGATCACATGCCGCGCAAGTGGAGCGGCGTGTTTCAATCCATCAAATCGGCGTAGTTTGCCATTGCCATGGAACGGCTCATTTCCAGGATGGCGGCGGAGTCGTCTGATTCCAGTGCTTGAGCGGCAAGCTTTGCGCACTCTACAGCGTCCAGGGACTGAACGGCTTTCTTGACGCGGGGCACCAAGGCGCTTGTTGCACTCAACTCCTCCACCCCGAGGCCGATCAATAGCGGTGTCAGCAGGATGTCGGATGCCATCTCGCCGCAGATACCAGTCCAAATGCCACGGGCACGACCCGATTCGACGACCATTTTTATCATCCGCAAGATCGCGGGATGAGTGGGGTTGTAGAGGTGGGCGATACGGTCGTTCAAGCGGTCGACGGCTATGGAGTATTGAATGAGATCATTCGTGCCGATGCTGAAGAACCGGACTTCGCGGGCAAGGTGGTCGGCCACAAGAACAGCGCTGGGAGTCTCGATCATGACCCCAACTTCGATCCACGGGTTGAACGGAATCCCCGCACTTGAAAGTTCCTGTTTGCACTCCTCCAAGAAGGTATTCGCAAGCCGGAGTTCCTCGATGCCGGAGATCATGGGATACATGACGCGGATGTTATTGGATGTGGCCGCGCGGAGGATGGCGCGGAGTTGGGTTTTGAAGATGGCGGGATTTTCGAGGCAGAAGCGAATGGCCCTGCAACCGAGGAAGGGATTTTCCTCTTCCAAGGTTTCAAGACTCGAAGCCAATTTGTCGCCGCCGATGTCGAGTGTGCGAATGATAACGCTGTGCGGGAGCGCCTGCTCGGCGGCTTGGCGGTAGTGACCAAATTGCTCCTCCTCACCGGGAGGATCGGTGCGGTTCAGGTAAAGAAATTCCGTCCGGAACAATCCAATGCCTTCGGCGCCGTTCGCAGCCACATCGGACATTTCATCCGGCAAATCAATATTCGCGGAGAGAACGATGTGTCGACCGTCCCGCGTTGTGGATGCGGTTTCCCTGATGAGGCGCAAGCGCTCGACGACTTGCTCCTTCTCTCGCGAGAGGCGCTCGTATTCGAGAATCGTCGCTGCGGAGGGATTTAGGATGAGCAGTCCATTGTAGCCATCGATGAGAATGTCGTCGCCGATCTGAATTTGTTGGCAGATGCCCTGCATCCCAACGACGGCGGGAATCTCCAGCGAGCGCGCCATGATCGCTGTGTGCGAGGTCTTGCTGCCAATCTCGGTGACAAAGCCCCGAACCAATTCGCGATCTAATTGCGCCGTGTCGGATGGCGTGAGATTGTGGGCGACGATGATATGGGCTTGGTCGTGGGCGGCTGGATTTTGAGGGGCCTTGCCGAGTAGATGCCTGATGACGCGGCGCGTCACATCCTCGATATCAACGACGCGCTCCCTGAGATAGGGGTCATCGATAGCTTCAAGTGTCTTGCAGTATTTGTGGGCGACTTCTTGGAAGATGTATTCGATGCAGAAATGGTCCCGCTCGAGACTGCGCAGAACCTCGTCGATCAGTGTGCGATCCTCAACGACAAGGAGGTGAGCATCAAAAATACTGGCGTCGTGCGCACCGATAGCGGAGGAAATTTTCTGCTGGATTTCGAGCAGTTCGATACGCGTGGCTATGAGGGCCGCCTCAAAGCGCGCAATTTCACCGGGCACATCCTCGGACGAAATTGTTTCCGGGAGGATTTCCTCCTCCTCGGCCAAATGCACGAGCGCGGGAAAGCGGGCGATACCCTGTGCAACAGGTATGCCCTGAAAGCGCTTTTCGGATTTTACTTTTTCAACTCCCCGCATTTGCAGGGAGATTGAACAAAAAAAAGATGGGAGGCAATGAGAAGAAGGCCTCGGGCCTCAATCTTCACCGAAGCGGGTTTCGACCAGGTTTTTGATCTCGGCCACGGCTTTTTCGGCATCAACACCTTCTGCGAGGATGGTGAGTTTGGACCCCTTGCCGGCAGCGAGCATCATGAGACCCATGATACTTTTGCCATTCACCCTCTCTCCGTCTTTTTCCACCCAGACCTCGGCCCGGTAGCGACTGGATATCTTTACGAACATGGCTGCGGGCCGCGCATGGAGGCCGTTGCGGTTGTCGATGGTCACCTCGCAGGTTGTTTTCTGCAGGTCTTCCGCTGTCTTTTTTTTCGTAAGAATTCCCATTATCTGTTCCGGCGTTCGCTGATCATGTGAAGCAGTCTCTGATTAAATTCCTGTGCGCTGTTTTCGCCCATGTCTTTCAACTTCTGGTCCAGCGCGGCCACCTCGACCAGTCTCGCAATGTCGCGCCCGGTGCGGACGGGCAGTGTGACATGAGGGACTTTGATGCCCAGAATTTCGTATGTTTCACGGTCTAGGCCGATTCTATCCACATTCTCGACCTCATGCCAATCTTTGAGTGTGACGACGAAGTTAAGTTTTTTTTGTGGCACCACCGAGCCTGCGCCGAAGATCGAGGCGATGTTGATGATTCCAATGCCGCGAACCTCCATGTGGTAGCGCGAAATACTGTCCGACATGCCGATGAGTTCACTGCCCTCGACCGAGCGGAAGCGCGTGATGTCATCGCTGACTAGACTGTAGCCGCGTTCGATCAATCCCAGAACGCACTCACTTTTTCCGATGCCGCTTGCTCCGCGAATGAGGGTTCCGACTCCGAGAATACTGACCATGCTGCCGTGTTCAGTCGTCGAGGGCGCAAAGTCCGTTTCGAGAAGAATCGTTGCCGCATTGATGAATTTCATCGTGATCATGCTGGTGCGGAGAACAGGAGTTTCGAACTCCGCAGCGGCATCAAGAATCGGTGTGGGAACCGGGGCGTTGCGGGCCACAACAAGGCAAGGCATGTTGCGAGAAAGCAACCCCCGGGCGCGTTCCTTGAGGGTCGCAACAGGAAGGCTCTTCAGATAGCTCAACTCGGCGGCCCCGAGGACCTGAATGCGTTTCACGGCGAAATAGCTGAAGAACCCCGAGAGAGCGAGGCCGGGTCGATTGATGGTAGGTTCGCGAATGAGGCGGTTCAGACCGCGCGAACTCCCCTCCAGCCTAAGACCCAGCTTCTCTGCGTGGTTCGCATAGAAATGACCAACCGTTATGTGGCTTACTTTTTTTAACGGTTTACTGGATGAAGGCATGTTCGGTTGGAGAGAAGCGGCGTGTTGAGGGAATAGGTAAACCCGGCAGTCGGTTTATGCAAACCCGCACTGCAAGGAGCGGTCACATTGAAAACGATTCACCCAGATACAGCTTGCGGCTGATCGGGTCGTTCAAAAGAAATTCCTTGTTTCCCTGGCTCTCTACGCGGCCTTCAAAAATCAAGTAGGCGCGGTCCACGATATTGAGTGTCTCGCGGACATTGTGGTCGGTGATGAGAATGGCGAGGCCTTGCTCGCGCAGGTCCTGGATGATTTGTTGAACATCATGCACGGCGATGGGATCGACCCCACTGAATGGCTCGTCGAGCATGAGCAGCGAGGGGTTAGTGACGAGCGAGCGGGCAATGGTGAGACGACGCTTCTCACCACCAGAGAGCGTGAGGGCCTCGTTCTTGGCGATGTGCTCGATGCCGAAACGGGTAAGAAGCTCGTCGCAGCGCGCTTTGCGGGCCTTCTTGGGAAGGCCTGTTGTTTCCAGTATGGCGAGAATATTTTCTTCCACCGTGAGTTTGCGGAAGATCGATTCCTCTTGGGGAAGATAGCCCATTCCGTGGCGGGCTCGGCGATACATCGGCATGGTTGTGACATCTTCGCCACGGAAGAAAACTTTCCCGCCATTCGGGCGCACGAGACCAACGATCATGTAAAAAGTCGTTGTCTTTCCTGCGCCGTTCGGGCCGAGAAGCCCAACGATCTCGCCTTTTTTGACATTGATATCGACGCCATTCACCACCGCCCTGCGGTTGTAGACCTTCACCAAGCCCTCGGTGTGGAGGAGTGGCTTTTCCGTTGTTTCGCTCATTGGGGCTTCGCTGTGTCAGTGATCATCGTTTTGCTTCCGCCGATGGTGCGGGATTGACCGCTGCTGCGCAGGATCATGACGGTGGATTGCTCGGTGGCGACTTGATTATTTATGCCCTGCTGTATCGATGGCCAATCTCGAAGCACGACCTCGCCGGAATCGGGCTTGTAGGTCACCTCGCCAGCTCGTCCGATGGCTTGTTGGGCCGTGCTTTTCGGGTCGGATTTTTCTTGGACAATAATGACATCCCCCTGTGCCTCGGCGACAGCGATGCCTTTTCTGTCCTTGGCCAGTGTGACCTTGAGACGGTCGCAAGTGAGGGTAAACTGGGGGTCGCGCACGACGACACGACCCGTGAATTCAGCGATGTTTTTTTCGCTGTCGAAGCTCGATTCCCTGGTGGCGGTGATTTCCGTCTTCGCCCCACTTGGTCTGTCTCCACCAGCCATGTTGAAGAGGCCGGGAGCCTTGCCAGTCTTCGAGTCGGCGGACATGGACGCATTGGATTCCTGAGCGGCAAGTGGGGTCAAAGTGAAAATCAAGGTAAGGAGGGCCAGTAAACCGGCTTTGTGATCGATCATTTGAAACTTTCTTCTGTGGAGATAACCATTTTTACATTGCCGCGCAGCGTTCCGAAGCGGGTCTTAGTGTTGAACTCGATACTGTCGCCAGTGATTTCAAAATCCTCGCGGTATATCTTAGCGGTGTCATCACCCGTGAGGATGCGGGTTTCGAGGTTAAAGACCGCCTGCGGCAGTTCAACGAAAATTTTCCTTCCGTCGCCATCGAGGGCTTCGAGCTTGAGGCTCTGCATATCGACAATCTGCGCATTGACTTTTTTGGCCACCGCCGCTTCCAAAAGCATGAGTCGCTTTCCGTTTTCATCGTATTGGGGAACCTTGATTCCATTCACCGGCATCCCCTCTGGAACGGGCAAGTCGAAGCCAGCTGAGTCGCCGGGTGATGGCGCCGGAGCGGGTTTGGACTCTGCCTGGAGAGTGCCCAAAATGGTCGCAAAAACGAGAGGGCGCAAAAATTCAGGCCACGACATCGCGGAGGGCTTTCAATTGTTTGATCAGACGCGGAAGCTCGCGCAGTGGAACTTGGTTGGGACCATCGGAAAGAGCCTTGGCTGGGTTTTCATGGGTCTCAAGAAACACGCCGTCACATCCGGCAGCGACTGCGGCCCGCGCAAGGACGGGCGCCAATTTGCCATCACCTCCAGTGGTCTCCCCTGCCCCGCCGGGCCTTTGCACGGAGTGGGTGGCATCGAAAACCACAGGACATCCGAGTTCCTGCATCCAAGGAATGGCGCGCATGTCGGCAACGAGGTTGTTGTAACCGAAAGTCGTTCCCCGCTCGGTGAAGATATAGTTCCGGCAGCCTGCGGACTCGAGCTTTTTCGCCACATTTTTCATATCCCACGGAGCTAAAAACTGACCCTTTTTGACATTCACCACGCGACCTGTCTTCGCAGCGGCGACGATGAGATCGGTCTGACGGCAAAGAAAAGCTGGAATCTGAAGAATATCGACAAAGCCTCCTGCGATTTCAGCTTCCTCAGGCGAGTGGATATCCGTCGTCACCGGCACGCCCAAATCGGCACCGATTTCCGCGAGCAATTCGCATCCCTCCTGAACCGATGTGCCTCTGAAGGATTTGTTGGAAGTCCGGTTTGCCTTGTCGTAGGAGGCTTTGAAGACGAAGCGAACGCCTTCGCCTTCGCAAATGGCTTTGATTTTCCGCCCCATCCTGCGGGTGAAAGCCGGGCTCTCGATCACGCAGGGACCGAGAATGAAAAGCAATTCACGCCCGCCAATGGAATGGGAGCCGATCTTGAGAATGCGACGATTTGCCATGTCGCGGCATCCTATTGTTTCGACACGAATGGGCAAAGATTTTCGTGAGTTTCTGATGCGAGCGATACTTAAAAAACCGACGCCTCCACAAGTCGCTGCTCGGCCCCGAGACCCTCGATTTCATGCTCCTCTGCGGGCGCAATATCCCAGATCCACTTTTCAGAGGGCGAGGGCAAATCAAGACCGGGCAGCAATGGCACCCAGTGGTCATTGCCATAGCGCTGGGCGGAGTCGCTAATGAGAAGCGCTCGTTTGGCATCTCCCAACAGGTCGAGGTGACACTGTCCGATGCGTTGCGCGGTTTGTGCAATGTCAGCATCGGGAAAACGCCCGCTCCAGGGCTTGGCAGATGGCAATGCAAGTTGGGTAAGCAGGCATGAGGAGACCAGCGTGTCGGCATCCTCCAGCGAGTCGCGGAGATTTTTTTCCAAGAATATCGCCGAGGAAGGTTCACGGAGATGCAACGCGCCGGAAAGATCGCCGGAAATGAGCCGAATCCGACCTTTGGAAAGCAAAGCGATGAGTCGGACTTCGAGCGGATGCGCCACATCCACAAGGCTGATTCGGGAAAACTGCTTCTTCAAATGCCGGAGATCGATGTCTCGAAGATGTCCACTTCCCAGGATGGCGACATGGTTTCCTGAGGGGAGATTGCGTTGAAGAAAACTTCTGCACGATTCGAGGTGCGGTTGCCAGTGGCGGCGGCAACGGAGGGATCGGTGGCGAATGGCGATTTGCTCGGCGAGGAGTCAGCTGGTTCTTGCACGCATAGAGGCAGGTGTGATGCACCATTCGAGTAGTTCCAAAATCATTGGCAGGATGCGTGGAAGTCTATGCGCAACGGCGCGACCATGCGACGAGGTTTTTTGCATCTGGAAATGCCTCGGCGGTTCGCGTAGGTGTTGCGCATGGCAAGAAATGTTTTAGGAGGCGACTTGGAGCCCTGCTGCTACGAACCACTCACGGGGTATTATCGCGATGGCTACTGCCACACAGGTCATGGAGACACAGGAGTCCACACGGTCTGCGCGGTGATGACCGATGAATTTCTGAAGTTTTCACGCGAGCAAGGAAACGATCTGAGCACTCCGCGACCGGAGTATGAGTTCCCGGGATTGAAGGCCGGGGATAAATGGTGCCTCTGCGCCAGTCGCTGGAAAGATGCCTACGATGCCGGAATGGCTCCACAGGTCATTTTGGAGGCCACTCATGCCTCGACGCTGGAATTCTCATCGATCGAGGAACTCAAGGCCAGCGCGACGAGCTGATCAATCAGCGTCTGGCACCGCGCGCATTGTTGCGATCGGTCAGGAAAAGATTCGCCCCCCGCTGTTGAAGCACGAAGGTGTTGTTGTCTCCGTATTTTGCCCACGGTCCTGGCGGCACCTCTCGGAAATCCACAAATTTCCAATCACACACATCCTTCCCGCTCATACCAAGATAATCCCGCACCGCTGGGGAAACATCGAGGCCCGCGCCTTGGTTTAGGTTGGGCCTCGGACGCTCGTTGCCAAACACATACTGCCAGTGGTCCGTTCGGAAGGGACCGCAATCCTCCCACTGGGCATAGGCGATACGATTTCCGCGCCGGATTGCCACCCAGCGTCCCTTGCACACAGAGTTTCCTTCTTTTTCAAAAGCCTCGCGGAACCATGGAATCACACGGCGCGACTCGGGTTTCGTCGATCCACGGGTCACATCGTTAAAGGGAAGTGCCACATAAAAGGGATTCTGACGCGGACTGAACCTCGGAAAAAATCCACGACGGGCTCCTGGATCGGGGTTGTCATACCCTCCAAAACTTTGGTGCCACTCCGGATCCCAGGAACTCTTGCAATTCGGCACGGGATTGTTCCGCGTGGGTTTCTCGCCTACCCAGAAAACTGTGGTCACAATGTTGCGCTTCCAGGGATATCTGGTCAGTCCCAACGGCGAGGGAGTCTGTGTGGAAACCGTCGGAGGCTCGACTTTCAGAATGGCCCGCTCACGGAGATTCATGGCGAACTTCTCAAAGTCTGTATCAACCGAAGCAAAGACAAATCCTTGGGCCAGAATCAAGAAGACAAGGACGCGGAGGTGGTGTCGACTGGGCATTTGTCCTAACTTGATCCAGCAAACAGACGACCGCAAACCAAAAGTCTCATTTTTTCGGAATCAAGGCGGAATGTTTCTGCTTTTTGAAAATCGAGCGCAGATAACCAGAAGGGCGTTGTCTTTTAAGTTCCGGATGGATTGTATCTCGCGGCATGTCGCGTGTGTTGCCTTGGTTTTTAGCAGTGTTGAGCGGGATTCTTCTGGGGTTGTGCTACCCACCCTTTGGACTTGGGGATTTGTGTTGGGTCGCGCTGACACCACTCGTGTGGGCCGTTTGGTTTTGCCCGCCCGCGAAGCGCAGGGACTGGCTCAGAACGGCGGGCCTCGGCTACGCCTGCGGATTGGTCTTTTTTGGGATGAGCGCCCATTGGCTTACGACGCTCACTTGGCCGGGATATTTGCTTTTGGTGTTGTATTTCGCTTTTTACTTCAGCGCATGGACGCTCTTTGCGAGAGTTCTGGTGCCGCACCCAACCAAGGAAGATGAACGCTGGCTTGGCTCTTTTTTTAATCTGCGAGTGTGTGCAATCGGTTCGGCCGCATGGGTTGCCTTGGAGTGGCTA
>Ga0209297_1000853_pt1 | contig 18631 bp, 16 predicted proteins | sample S_130805_MF_Meta_FD_187322 | JGI IMG/M metagenome (GOLD analysis project Ga0209297, IMG submission 187322) | Freshwater microbial communities from Lake Simoncouche, Canada to study carbon cycling - S_130805_MF_MetaG (SPAdes) (version 2) | ecosystem: Environmental > Aquatic > Freshwater > Lake ...
GAACCAATCTGGTGAACGCTTGCCCTTCACATTCAAATAGCCGTTGTAGCGAGCACTTGCTTCTGTCTCGGCTTGCTTGAACGCTGGGTGATCGGTTCCAGGAATTGTTTTTCCAAGCAATGTCGATAGTTGATTGCTGATGGTGTATGGCAACACGAAATATCCGTCTGCCAAACCTTGCATCAATGCCGAAGCACCCAATCGGTTGGCACCGTGATCGGAGAAGTTGGCTTCACCTGCCGCATACAAACCAGGAATGCTGGTCATCAACTCGTAATCCACCCACAACCCACCCATGGTGTAGTGCGTTGCCGGATAAATACGCATTGGCGTCTTGTACGGGTCTTCGCCGGCAATGCGCTCATACATTTGGAACAAGTTGCCATAACGCTCTTCCACAACATCACGACCAAGTCGTTCAATTGCTGCCGAGAAGTCAAGGTTTACGCCGTTCTTCAAAGGACCAATTCCCTGGCCCTTGTCAACAAGACGCTTTGCTGCGCGTGATGAAATGTCACGTGGCGCCAGGTTTCCGTACGACGGGTACAAGCGCTCGAGGAAGTAATCGCGTTCGCCTTCAGGAATTTGATCTGCCTGACGATTGTCATCGGCGCGCTTTGGCACCCACACTCGTCCGTCGTTGCGCAACGACTCACTCATCAACGTGAGCTTCGACTGCGTTTCATCGGCCTGCGGAATACACGTTGGGTGAATTTGTGTGTAGCAAGGGTTCGCAAACAGTGCTCCGCGTCGGTGAGCGCGCCATGCAGCAGTCACGTTGCAATTCATTGCATTGGTTGACAAGAAAAACACGTTTCCGTATCCACCAGTTGCCAACACCACTGCATGTGCAGCATGCGACTGAATTTCACCTGTCAAGAGGTCGCGCACAACAATTCCTGCGCAACGGCCGTCGATAGTCACGGTGTCAATAAGTTCGGTGCGGTTGAACAATCGAACTCCACCCAAGCCAACTTGGCGAGCCATCTGTTGATACGCACCAATCAGCAATTGCTGGCCGGTTTGACCGCGGGCATAGAACGTGCGGCTTACCTGTGCGCCACCAAAGCTTCGATTGTCGAGCAATCCGCCGTATTCACGAGCGAACGGAACACCTTGAGCAACCATCTGGTCGATGATGTCGACCGACACTTGAGCCAAACGATGCACGTTCGCTTCACGTGAACGGAAGTCGCCGCCCTTAATGGTGTCTTGGAACAAGCGATTAATACTGTCGCCATCGCCTTGGTAATTCTTTGCGGCGTTAATTCCACCTTGTGCCGCAATGGAGTGCGCGCGACGCGGTGAGTCGTGGAACGTAAATGCATCGACTTGGTAGCCCAATTCGGCAAGCGTTGCGGCGGCAGATGCACCTGCAAGACCTGTACCAACAACAATGATTTTGAACTTGCGCTTGTTGTTTGGGTTGACCAACTTTGCATCCGCTTTGTAGTTGTCCCACTTTTCGTGCAATGCACCTGCTGGAATTTTTGCGTTAAACGTATTCATAAGTTCCTACTTCACAATTCCTGCGATAACCGCAATGGGAAAGGACACGTTGCCAACAACAACGATGGTGGCAAATGCTGTGGCAAAACCACGACGCCATGTATTGAATCGAGGATTGTTCCAACCGAGCGATTGAAAGATGCTCCATGCTCCGTGGAACAAGTGAATGCCCAGCAACACGTTGGCGACTACATAGAACGCCGCGACCACAGGGCGATTCAAACTGTTCAACACATTTTGATACACCTCACCCTTCACAAACTCACCATTAGTTCCCGTGGTGTTCACCACTCCCAACGTGAGGTCAAGAATGTGCCAGATCAAATACGACAACACGATGATGCCGGTCCAACGCATGGTGCGACTTGCAAACTTTGCAACTTGATAATCGCGCGGACCTTGATACTTCACAGCACGAGCGAAACGATTCAAACGCGTGAGCGACCATGCTGCATGCAGGTGAAGCAACAACATGGTGATGAGTCCGCCACGCAGAATCCACAACACCACGCCCTTAGGCGCAAGCGGGTACAACAATTCTTTGAGGAACTCGGCGTAATGATTAAGGGCTGTTTCACCCATGTACATCTTCAAGTTCCCAATCATGTGGAACAGAACAAAACCCATCATGGCGATACCGCTGATGGCCATGACGTACTTTTTGCCCACAGCAGTGGAGTACAAGTCGAGTAAGAACGGACGTTTGCGACGGGTGCCAATGGCAGTAGCCGTTACTGGCTCCCGCTTGGAATCCAGTGTTGAAGAAGTAGTTGCCATAAGGATCGCCTTTACGCTAGTTCTGCTGCCCCGCTGGCTGAGAACCCCTGCCATGTGACATTGACCTATATATAGGCAAAGGGTGACCATTTCGCCTTGAGGGGCGCCGATTATCTACACTTTCCAAGACACATTCCACAGGGACCCCCAATTGGGGCGTGCCCTATTAATCCATCGGAGAAAATACACGTGACGTCAATACTCGCATCAGAAGGCGGTTGGCAGACATTCACCCTTAAGGGTGGTGAATGGGCAATCCTGGGCCTTTCCGGCGCAGCAGCCATCCTTGCCTTGCTTGTCGGCTGGTTTCTAGCCGTACAGGTCTTGAAAGAAGATCAAGGCACACCAAAAATGCAAGAGATCGCTCGCGCGATTCAAGTTGGTGCAGGGGCTTACCTCAAGCGCCAATTCCGCACCATCGGCATGATCCTTGTACCAGTAGGTGCAGTCGTGTTCTTTACTTCAGTTGCAATTTCCAAACCAGGTGAAGGTGGCGAAGCATTGAGCCAAGTTCAATCAGGCTTGTACCGCACCGTTGCATTCGTGCTTGGTTGCGTTGCATCAGGACTTACCGGTTACATCGGTATGACACTTGCAACTCGCGGCAACGTACGCACTGCAGCAGCGGCTCGTCGTGGTTCGATGAAAGATGCACTGCAAGTTGCATTCCGCACCGGTGGTGTTGCAGGAATGTTCACCGTCGGTCTTGGATTGCTTGGTGCAACTGCGATCATCGCATTGTTCCAAAACACATCTTCGGCAATGCTCGTGGGCTTCGGCTTCGGTGGTTCATTGCTCGCATTGTTCCTCCGCGTTGGCGGTGGAATTTTCACCAAGGCAGCCGACGTCGGCGCCGACTTGGTGGGCAAAGTTGAAGCAGGAATTCCAGAAGACGACCCACGTAACCCAGCAACAATTGCTGACAACGTAGGTGACAACGTGGGCGACTGCGCAGGCATGGCCGCCGACTTGTTCGAAAGCTACGAAGTAACTCTCGTTGCATCGATCATTCTTGGTGTTGCAGCGTTTAACTCAGTTGGACTCAACCCAGCACTTGGTTTGGTGTTCCCACTTGCAGCACGTGCAATTGGTGTAATCGCATCCATCGCCGGCGTATTTGCCGTGCGTGCCAAGGAAGGCGAAACCAATGCATTGAAGCCAATCAACCGCGGCTTCTTGGTTGCTGGTTTGCTCACTGTCGTTGGAACATTTGCACTCGCATTCAAATACGTCGGTAACCCAGACAAGGGTGCTGCAGGATTCGGTGGATCAACTGTTGACATGTCATGGATCGGCTTGCGTTTGTTCGGAGCCGTTGTTGTTGGTTTGATCCTTGCTCAGGTTCTTAGCCGCTTGACCGAATACTTCACTGGAACCGAATACGGCCCAGTAAAAGAAATCGCAGAAAGCACTGAAACAGGCCCAGCAACTGTGGTTCTTTCAGGAACAGCATCTGGACTTGAGTCATCGGTATACGCAATTCTCTGCATCGCAATTGCACTTGGTGCAACGTTGTGGATGGGTGGCGGAGACATTCAGTTCTCGTTGTACCTCGTTGCATTGTGCGGCATGGGAATGCTCGCAACAACTGGTGTCATCGTTTCTGAAGACACCTTCGGTCCAGTTTCGGACAACGCAGCAGGTATCGCTGAAATGGCAGGCGAATTGCACGGCGAGACCGGCAAGATCTTGGTCAGCCTTGACGCAGTAGGTAACACCACAAAGGCTGTTACTAAGGGCTTCGCAATTGGTTCTGCAGTAATTGCAGCAGTTGCATTGTTCGCTTCGTACATCGAAACCATTGCTGGTGAACTTGGATTGAAAGATGCAGTTACTGGTAAGCCACTTGAAGGTTCAGCAATCTTCAAAGCTGCAGAAACACAGATCAACGTTTCCGATGTAAAGACCTTCATTGGTCTACTCATTGGTGGTTCCGTTGCCATGATGTTCTCGGCACTTGCCATTCGTGCAGTAGGACGCACCGCTGGTGTTGTTGTGCAAGAAGTACGCAGTCAGTTCAAAGATGGCGGCATCATGGCCGGCACCAAGCAGCCTGACTACGGCCCAGTTATCGACATCTGCACCGCAGCATCGCTACGCGAACTCACCACTCCAGCACTCTTGGCAGTTCTTACGCCAGTCGTTGTTGGTTTCGGTATTGGTTACGCAGCACTTGGTGCGTTCCTTGCAGGCGTTATTCTCACCGGCCAGCTCATGGCTAACTATTTGAGCAACGCTGGTGGCGCATGGGACAACGCCAAGAAGTACATCGAAGACGGCCACCATGGTGGCAAGGGCTCCGATGCACACAAGGCAGCCGTTATCGGTGACACCGTTGGTGACCCATTCAAGGACACCGCTGGTCCAGCACTTAACCCACTCATCAAGGTGATGAACTTGGTTGCATTGCTCACACTTCCAGCAATCATCAAATACCAAGAAAACGATGGAGTTCGCTTTGCAATCGCAGGCATCTCACTCGCCATCTTGGTTGTTGCAATCTCCTTCTCGCGTCGCAAGACGACGAGCATGGTTGCAGCGTAAGTAACTAGGCGTTCCAAATCGGCGCTGAGATGTCGTCACTTCGATATCTCAGCGCCGAATGGATCTCGGCCATGTCGGCCGGTGTGAGCGCAGACTCCACACTTTCGACACTTGCTTCGCAACACACCGTTGGACTCACTCAAGTAGTCACGGGAACTCCATTCGGAGATGTCACCTATCACCTGCAAGTTCGCAGTGGTTCCGTTACCTTCACATCTGGCGCAGCGCCAGCAGAAGACGTTCGCTTCACCGAGTCATACGAAACCGCTGTTGGAATTGCTACCGAGCAGATCAATGCGCAGGAAGCATTCATTAAGGGTTTGATCGTGTTTACGGGCGATCACCAAAAGCTGATTGATGCAGGCGACGTATTCGCTGCACTCAACCCAATTTTTGATGCAGTTCGTGCATCAACCGTATTTAACTAAGTACGTAGCTCGTCATGCTGAGCGAGCCAAGCTCGCAGCCACCCACCAACACGTCAAGCGACTTCCCCGAAGCCTCTGCAATGCCAGCAATGTAGGCAATTGGCAGGAAATGTTCTGCAGTAGGCACTGCCTTGTGCGTGTGTGGGTGATCTAACAACGAAACAATGTCGGACGGGTTTTCTCCTGTGAGAATTCGGCGTGCTTCGGCATCAAACTCTTCAGCCCACACTGCACCTTTACCTACTGATCCCCAATCAATCACGCCAAGGTTGTGCACGATGTTGCCGCTGCCCACCACCATGATGTCTTCAGCAAGCAACGGTGCCAACGAACGGCCAATCTCAACATGATCATGTGCTGACAAATGTGTATTAATAGACAACTGCACCACTGGCACATCGGCCTCTGGAAACACATGACACAGCACTGACCATGTTCCGTGATCAATACCCCAATTTGATTGGTCCATGACTACTTCGTGTTGCCGCAACAATTCAGCAACACGTTGTGCGACTTCAGGACTTCCCACTACGGGGTATTCATACTGAAACAGTTCCTGTGGAAACCCACCGAAGTCATAAATCGTTCGCGGGTTTTGCATTGCAGTAACGGCAACGGCGTTTACGTACCAGTGTGCTGAAACACAGACCACTGCTTTTGGTTTCGGTTGCGCCGCACCAAACGAAGCCCACGATTGTGTATATCGATTGTGCTCCAACGCATTCATTGGGCTTCCGTGCCCAAGAAATGCCGCCGTCGAGGTCATGCCTCTGACGCTACTTATTTAAAGAACGGGTTCTCGCCAGTTGAGTGATCGGTGAGGTCGCGAACCTTGGTGATCGTTGGCACTTTTGCCGACACCATTGACTGCACGCCTTCAAGCATGGTTTGACGGCTCATTGAGCAACCGTGGCATCCACCACCCATGGTGAAGTACGCAGTTCCTTCTGTGTCGTGGCCAGCAAACGTGACGAATCCGCCGTGTGCTGCAAGCATCGGGTTCACTTCAGCAGTAACGATGGTTTCAATTTCAGCCGACATTTCATCGTCGCGAACAAGGCCCTCAATTTGCGGGGACTTTGGCTTGTTCGGATTGCGAATGAGCAAGCCTTGTGTTTCGGAGTGATCAATGGTGGCGCCTTGAAACGCATCAATATCTTTTGCAGGAACGATGATCTTCAATCCATCAATGGTTCGTACTTCATCGCTGAAAGCAGCCTTGGTGAAAAAATCAAACGACAAGTCATAACGGAAATCTTCGCCAGGTTCAGAAAGAATTTCGAGGCGCAATCCAAGTTGTGCGCCTTCGGCTTCTGCGTCGCGGAGTTCAAGCAACTTCACATGTGCTTCAGGCGTAATTGAAACGATCGAGTCTGTCTTGTCAATCTCGGAGGTAGTGCTAGCGAAAGGGCTCACGCAAAAAAGGCTACCGTCATGAGGGTTAGGAGCGCCTAACTGTGGCATCCTTAACAGGTGAACGAAGGCAGCAAAAAGGCGATTTACGCGGCGTTTTCGGCCAACCTCGGAATCGCCGTCTCGAAGTTTGTTGGCGCTTTCATTACTGGATCTGCAGGAATGCTCGCCGAAGCCGTTCACTCGCTGGCAGACACAGGCAACCAGGCCCTACTGCTCCTTGGTGCGAAGCGATCAAAGCGTCAACCAACCGCGCAATTTCAGTTTGGCTTTGGAGCAGAACGGTATTTCTGGTCATTCGTCGTTGCGTTAGTGCTGTTCATGTTGGGCGGCGTATTTGCCTTATACGAAGGCGTACATAAATTTCGACACCCACAGGAAACAAGCAGTTTTGCGCTGGCATTCGTCATTCTGGGTGTTGCCATTGTGCTGGAATCTCTTTCATTACGTACAGCAATGAAAGAAGCCAAGAAGCTGAAACCAGCAAAGGTTTCGTGGTTCCGTTACATCAAAACTACGAAGCAACCCGAATTGCCCGTGGTACTTCTTGAAGACTTCGGTGCGGAAACCGGTCTGTTCCTTGCCCTTGGAGGGTTACTACTGGCGCGCTATACCGGCGACCCTCGATGGGACGCGGTCGGATCAATTTCAATCGGTGTGTTGTTGATTGCAATAGCAATTGTGCTGGCATCCGAAATGAAGCATCTGCTTATTGGTGAGTCTGCTGATCCAGAATTGCAGCTTGAGTTTAGAAAGCAGATTGAAGTTGACCCGCGCATCAAAGAAATCATTCATATGGAAACCTTGCACATTGGTCCTGACGATGTGCTGGTTGCGGCGAAAATTGATGTTGACCCAAGCATTTCAATTCCTGAATTGGCGCGTGCCATTGACGAAGCAGAAGTTCGTATTCGTTCAGTGACGCCATTTAACGTAATCATTCACATCGAGCCCGATATCAAACGCTGACATCATTGATCCCATGACTGCACACACTTCAATTACCGCAATCGTTGTGCTTGGAGGAAACCCTCCTACTCGTGCAATTAAGCAACATATTCCCGCACATCAATTGGTGATTGCTGCAGATTCTGGATTGCACGGTGCAATTGACCTTGGACTGCGAGTGAACGTGGTGATTGGTGATATGGATTCTGTTGATAAAGCAGTTCTTGCGGCAGTTGAAGCAAACGGCACCACCATTACCGAACTTCCGCGCGACAAAGACTCCACCGATGCCGAACTTGCGCTACTGAAAGCAGTAGAGATGGGCGCCAACAAGATCGTTCTTATCACTAAAGGTGGTGGTCGCCTGGACCATGAGCTCGGTGTATTTGCTGTGTTGCAGAACCCAGGTTTGCGAAAATGCACAATCGAAGCAATGTGGGACAACTCCATACTGCACCTCATACACGGCCCTGCTTCAGTGTCTATAACTGGTAAACAAGGCTCAAACGTTGGGCTTATCGCTGCGGGCGGGGCCGCATCAGGAATCACCACTACTGGTTTGAAATGGACTCTCACCAATGAAACACTTGCCCCACATTCTTCGCGAGGAATAAGCAACCAACTCATTGAAGAAACTGCAGTAATTTCATTGCAAGCAGGTTCACTGTTTGTCGTTCAGTCAAGTGCCCTCAGCAACTGAAAGAAGTACCCCCATGAAAAAGTTTTCCGCAATTGCACTGAGCGTGCTGTTATTTGCCGCATGTTCAGGAACATCTGATGGCAGTTCGTCTAGCTCGAATGGTCCAGTAACGCTGACACTGCTTGCTCACGACTCCTTCACTCCTAGCGAGGGCATCTTTGATGCATTTACTGCAGCAACTGGAATCACAGTCAATGTTGTACGCAGTGGCGATGCCGGCGAGCTCATCACCAAGGCCGCACTCACAGCCGGCAACCCAGAGGGAGATGTGTTGTGGGGTGTAGACAACACGTTGCTCTCTCGCGCGCTCGACGCCGACATGTTCTCGTCATACGAAACCTCAAATCTTTCGTCCATGAACGAATCGGTTGTACAAAATATTCCAGGACACGAGGTCACCCCCGTTGACACTGGAGACGTGTGCATTAACTACGACATTGCGTGGTTCAAGAACAACAACATCGCTCCTCCTATGACACTTGATGCGCTCACCAGCAGCACATATGCAAACTTGCTCGTGGTGCCAAGCGCAATTACTTCTTCACCTGGCCTTGCGTTCTTTCTGGCCACGGTTGCCGAATTCGGCGAAACTGGTTGGCAGGACTACTGGAAAGCATTACGTGAAAACGGAGTACTCGTCGTTGATGGTTGGACGCAGGCATACAGCACGGAGTTCTCTGGCTCTACCGGAAAAGGTGATCGCCCAATTGTGGTGAGCTACAGCAGTAGCCCTGCGGCAGAAGTGCTGTATTCCAACCCACCAACCGATGTTGCACCAACTGGTGTTGCTCCCCTTACCTGCTTTGGACAAGTTGAGTATGCAGGAGTGTTGCGTGGAACCAAGCACAAGGCTGAGGCGCAAATGCTTATTGACTACCTCACTGATATCGCATTTCAAAGTGACCTCCCTCTCACACAGTTTGTGTTTCCCGTAAATGCAAAAGCGACCGTTCCAGAAACGTTTACGCGGTACATTTCGCGACCAGAAAGCCCACTCACAGTTGAGTACGACGTGATCGCCAAAAACCGTGCAACGTGGCTCGACGAGTGGTCAACCATCGTTTTTAAGTAGATCAACTACATGATTGCCTCGCCGTACCCCACAAGCACGCGGTGGCTAATCATTGCTCCAGCGGCGTTTTTGCTGGCTTTCTTGGCCATTCCAACCGCGGTAATCGTTCAGCGTGGTGCAAGTGCCGATGCATTCCTCAACGTCATTTCAAGCTCTGGATTCAGACGCATCGCGTGGTTCACCCTGTGGCAGACCGTACTGAGCACCGTGCTCACCGTTGCATGTGCACTTCCAGTGACATTCGTACTTTCGCGCTTTTCTTTTATTGGAAAACGACTACTCCTCGCACTCGTTACAGCGCCGTTCCTGTTGCCAACCGTTGTTGTGGGAACAGCACTGTTTGCATTGCTTCCTAGTCAGTTGCATTACACCGCTTTCGCCATCATCGTTGCTCACGTATTTTTCAACATGGCAGTGGTGGTTCGCCTTGTAATGCCACGGTGGTCCCAAATTGACCAGGAACTCATTCATGCAGCGCACACACTTGGTGCTTCTACGGTGCACACGTTTCGCACCATTACCTTTCCGCTCATTCGACCGGCGCTCAGTTTCGCGAGTACTGCAGTGGCGTTGTTTTGTTTCACATCGTTTGGCGCAGTTCGAATACTGGGCGGACCCGCTTACTCAACACTTGAAACTGAAATTTATGTTCGCTCGGTGCAACTTGGCGACTTGAATGGCGCTGTTGCAATTGGCATCATTCAAACAATTTTCCTCGTAGGCGTGTTGTATGCCTGGACAAAGTTTGGTCGTCACCACACCTCACCACTCACTGTCAACGTTCACGCTGCTCGGCCGACAGGAACTGCACAAATTGTTCTAGTTTCCTGCATTGCCCTTGCTACTGGAGTGCTCGCATTGCTTCCACTCGTTGCGGTCGCATGGAGGTCGGCTTCCGGTTGGTCGCACGTGTTGTCTCGCGACACTACGAATGCGTTATTCGTGAGCGCGAGGTTTGCAATTGTTGCATCGCTCATTGCCACCGCGTTGGGAGCGATGATTGCTTTAGCAATTGCCTACAAGTCAACATCGTCTCAACTACTCGAGACCATCACTTCATTACCTCTCATGATTTCTGCAGTCACCGTTGGACTTGGAATGCTGATTACGTTTGACCACAGTCCAATTGAGTTTCGATCTACGTGGTGGATCACGCCAATTGCACATTCCCTTATTGCAATTCCACTGGTTATTCGCACCGTTTTACCGGTAGCCCAGGCAATTCCGCAAGACCTTCGCGATGCCGCAGCAACACTTGGCTCAAGTTTGAAAGACCAATGGATACGAATTGATTTGCCACTATTGAGGAGATGCCTAGCAACTGCATTCGCTCTGTCGGCCGCCGTTTCACTTGGTGAATTTGGTGCCACAAGTTTCCTCACTCGTCGCACTAGCGAAACTCTTCCTGTATCTATTGCTCGCTTGCTTTCCCGCCCTGGCGATACCCAGCATGCCGAAGCATTTGCGCTCTCAACACTGTTTTTCGTGTTTAGCATTGGTGCCGTATACATCGCAGAAACTGCGCGTGCCACACGAACAAAGACTCACTAATGCTCAAGATCACAGACCTCACCATTCATTATGAGAACGAAGTGATTCTTGATGGCGTGTGCCTTGAAGTTGCTACAGGAGAAGTGGTGTCACTCGTTGGACCAAGTGGCGAAGGAAAGACCACCCTGCTTCGCGTCATCGCAGGAATTGAGCGTGCCGAATCGGGAACGGTCAGTGTTGATGGAACCGATGTCACGCACCTTCCAACCCATAAGCGCGGCATCGGCTTGGTCTTTCAGGACAATCAACTTTTCCCTCACCTATCTGTCGGTGAAAACATTGCGTACTCAATGCGGGGCATGACCAAGCACGAACAAACTCTTCGCGTAAACGAGTTACTTGCACTCGTCGGTCTCGACGGCCTGCGAGATCGCGATGTCACCGTTATTTCTGGCGGCGAAGCAAAGCGTGTTGCCGTTGCGCGATCGCTGGCTGCAAACCCGAAAGTATTGCTTTTAGACGAACCACTCAGCGGGCTTGACGGCGAATTGCATGATCGCTTATTGCGCGACCTTTCTACCCTGCTTGCCCAGCGCAACACCACAGTTGTGCATGTGACCCACGATCGCAATGAAGCCAGCCAGTTTGCGGACCGCATTGTTGATATTCGATCACTGCATCGCTCAAACCGAGTCGTCCAAGTTTCAACTGAGGAGCTTCTCCCACTACGACTAGCTGTACTTCGTGATGGAACTCCATCACAAGACCCTCGGTACAAACAAGACGAATACCCAGGTTGCGTTCATTTGGGCATCTATGAAAACCAAGAGCTGATCGCCTGTTCGTCGTGGATTCCCCAAGAGTGGCCATTGGACGAACACCTTCCGGCTGTACAGCTAAAAGGAATGGCTGTGGCCAAGCACCTTCAGGGAAGTGGAGTTGGCGCAGAACTGCTGAGCGCTGGAGTACAGCGTGCCGAAGACGACGGTGCGCATTACATCTGGGCCAGGGCGCGGGACAGCGCACTCAAGTTTTATACACAAAATGGTTTTGACGTTTTTGGTGATCAATTTGTTGACGAAGCAACTGGCATGGGCCACCACCTGGTGATGAAGGTAACTACTCGCCAACCTTGACATCAGTGGTGAATAACACCGTGCGTGACGGGTCTGGTTTCACCAGAAATTCAATATGCCACGTTCCAGAAAAAGCAAAGTTCACAATTGCGGTGTAGTGATTTGGCCCAGTTCGCTCAAGTTCTATTGGCCCATTTGGAATGTTCTGGCTTGGCAGCGCCATTCGAGCGCTCACCGAAGTCATTTGGGCAAACGAGCCAACCAATGAGCCCATGGACAAATGAATTTCCGCTGCTCCCACTCGCGCAGGAGTAACCGTGATGTCTGCAATGAGCCCAGATTGCTTCAGCGAAAACACAACTGGTGCATTGGATGACTGCACTCGTGGTGGCAGCGCTACGAGTACTGCCGTAATTCCCACCACAATGAGTGCGACCAAGGCTTCCACCACAACTGACTGATGCAACTTGGCAGGTCCACTCTTACGCAACGTTGAACGCGAGAGCGCGCCAATTGCAACAAGTACGAGTACAAGGCCTACTTTGATGACCAGCTTTTGTCCGAATTCAAGAGCAAATACATTGCGTATTCCGCCCATGAGCAACAGCGACTGGACAACTCCGGTAACAGCAATGACTACAACCGAATATCCAGCCATGCGTGAAAACCACAACATCGATTGTGTTGACCGCAACCAAAATTTGCGATCAATGGTGATGAGGAACAATGCGCCAATCCACAGTGAAGCTGCAAGCAGGTGCACAACATCGAGGGAAAAGCTGAGTGCAACTGGCGACTGCCCACTCGGATGGCCGACAGCAGAAAACGTAGCGGCGACTGCAACCGAAGTACCAACAGCGCAGATTCTCCACGCACGCTTGTCGCGTTTATCAATCGTCATTAGCAACATGGAGAAACCCAGGAGCAATGAAATCCTGAGCAACGTTGCCTGACCAAACAATGTGGACATAGTGTCGCCGAGTAGCGAAAGGTCAGTGACGTTGTAGACCTTCACGCCAGAAGCATGCGGGCCGTATGCAAAGAGCGCCTCAATGCTTGCCACAATTGCAAACGTCCAAGCGCCCCACAAACTCATGCGGGTGCGAATAGATGGAGGCTTTTTTGCACCGAACATCACCAGGGCAATGCCGCCGATGAGTGCCAAGACGCCTACAAACATCACAAATCGAATGATGTTGAACAGGTTGTTCAAGCCGTGTTTATGACTTTCGTTTGAATTCAAGATGCTCGTCACATCTGAAGAACTTGTTCCTACTGAAAAGGCAAATGACCCTTGAACCGGGTGAGAGTCTGCAGAAGCAACACGCCACACCACTACCCACGTGCCATCGCCAAGCTTGTCAATATTTGCACGAACTGTCGTGTGATCGTTTGCATCGCGAGTCGGTCGCGCTTCGAACACTTCTTTTCCGTCTTGGTCCAAAATTTTGATGCGTGCAAACACCACGCCAACAGACTCATCAAAATGCAGCACTACTTCGGTGGGAGAGGTAGCCAACCACGAACTTGGCTTTGGGTCACTGCCTTCCAACCCGGCATGTGCGCTTGCTGAACCGGCAGGGATGAAAACCGAGAAAGAGACTGCAAATAGCGCGATAAGCCATGTGCCTCTTGCGCGCCAGTTCACACCGAAATACTAGTAAGAAGGGGGCTTTGGCAGACCTTCAACTTCGGTTCTACCCAAAAACCAAGCAAGGCGTTCATTGGGTGAAAGTTGCAATGCAATTTTTGGCACAGGGGTTAACCCCATGGGTTTGCTTGCACGCCACATCATCACTTGTCTGTCGAGTTCGTAACGAACGTACGTGGAATTCCAATTTGCGAACGTGAATGCAAGTGCCAAGTCTGCGTGATGTACTTCAACTTCACGCCAACGCAAGAACACAATGTCGCTCATAGCAATGGAAGCGCCTGCGCTGTTTATTCCATGCCCCTGCCAACCTTCACTGTTCGTGGCAGCCCATTGGCCTTCAAGTGCATAAATGCTTTTGCGAACACTTGCTACGAGTTCTTCAGCTGAATCTGCTGCGTGCACTTCAATTCCCTGTTTACGCGCCTTTGCTCCGCCAATGTATTGCTCGCCTACTTCTCCACGTGCAGCACACTGCAACACATGCACATGGCTTTCAGCATTGCGAGCCAGGTGCGAAAGCACGTGACCACGAGTCCAACCTGGAAGTGCAGAGGGCTCACGGCACTGCTCGTCGGTAAGCGATTCAAGCGACTGCAAGAGTTTCTGGTGCGACTCCGCACAACCCGCAACGTGAATATTAAGAGTGCGGCCAAAATCGTCCATCAACGACAAAGGTAGCGGTTTGGTTAGCGAGTAGTCGTGCGCTGAGGAATAACAACGACGGTGCCATCTTCTTCGTGATGCACGCGCGCAGAAACACCATAAAACTCGGAGAGAATATTTGGCTTCAATACTTCTTTTGCCGAGCCTTCTGCCACCCGAGCACCCTGATGCATCAATACCAATCGGTCGGCATACATGCCAGCAAGTGTGAGGTCGTGCATGGCAGAAACAACGGTGAGGCCCTGTTCCCGGCGCAGTTTGTCAACTAGTTCAAGCGCTTGCTGCTGGTGCCCAATATCGAGTGCGCTCGTTGGTTCATCGAGCAACAGCACGGGAGCTTCCTGTGCCAATGCACGTGCAATTACCAGTCGTTGCAATTCCCCACCCGACAACGTGCCTAACCTGCGCTGGGAAAAATCAATCAAATCAAGACGCTCTAATACGCCCTGAATTACTTCGCGATCTTGCTTTGTTTCAGATGAGAAATGTCCAACGTACGGATTGCGGCCCAACAACACGTAGTCGTGAACGCTCATGTCGTGAGGAATAAGTGGCGACTGAGGAACATACGCAATGTGTTGTGCGCGCCACCGGGCTGATGTGGCAGGTATTTCAGTTTGATCAATAGCGATTGACCCTGTGTATGGAACGAGACCAGCAGCCGCACGTAATACCGACGACTTGCCTGCTCCGTTTGGCCCAATGAGACACAGCCATTCGCCAGAGTGCAACAAGTCGTTGAAGCTCTGCACGGCTTCAACGCCGTCGTATGACACCCGAACGTCACAAAAACCCAAGGCGGTCATTTTGAGGTATTCCTTGTGCGCAGGAGGAACAAAAAGAATGGCGCGCCAAAGAACGCTGTAACAACACCAATTGGAGTTTCGGCTGGGTTCGCCAACACTCTGCTTGGAATGTCTGCGAATACAAGAAACGCTGCGCCAAGTAACACGCTGAGCGGAAGCACCTTGCGATAGCTGGCACCTGCAAGTAAGCGAACAGCGTGTGGAACGATGATGCCAACAAAGCCAATCAATCCACTGACTGCAACAACCGCAGAAGTTCCAAGTGTTGCGGCAAGCACCACGACAAGACGCACGCGGCGCACATTGGTGCCCAAAGCGCTCGCTTCGTCATCGCCAACACGAAGTACGTCGAGCAATCGACGATGCATGAGCAACACACCAGTACTCAGCACAACGTACGGAAGAATCAGGCGCACGTCGCCCCATGTAGCGCTAGACAACCGTCCAAGTATCCAGGAATACACCTGGCGCACCACATCGGTATTGCGTTGCAATATGAACGCCTGAATTGATGTTGCTAGCGACGTAACCGCAACACCAGCCAATATGAGCGTGGTGCTTGACTGGTTGGTTCCAAACGCCGTGCCAACCACGTACGTAATTGCCACCGCCACCAGTGCTCCAACGAAAGCAGCAAGTGGAAGTGGGTCAATAATCCAGTTCTCCGTAGCCCCCCGTTGAAACGCAAATACCAAGGTGGCACCCAGTCCTGCACCGGCGGCCACTCCTAACAAATACGGATCAACAAGGGGGTTTCGGAAAACACCTTGATAACTGGCTCCCGAAACCGAGAGCATCGAACCAACGATTGCCGCAAGCACTACACGCGGCGTTCGAATGAGCCAAACAATATTCCAGTCAGCGTCTGACACGCCGCTATTTACATGAATGAACGGCAATCGGTTCGCAAACTCAAGCGGAATTCTCCACCATGTTGGACCAGCAGGCCCAATCATCGTTCCCACGATCATCGCGAGAAACAGCAGTACCCCGCTGAGCGCGAACCAAGTGCGGTTACGGTTCACGAATTGGCTGTTACTACCGCGTCGCGTATTGACGTGATGAGGTCGAGCACACGTGGTCCCCAACGCGATGCAACATCGTCGTCAAGTTCGACTACTTGGTTTGCAGTCACGGCCTTCAATCCGCCCCAACCATCACGTGCAGCCACGGTTGTTGCATCTTGTGCGCAACACTTCGTGTCGGCAAGGAAGATGAAGTCTGGGTCAGAGGAAACAATAACTTCGGCTGAAAGCTGTGGGTAGTCATTTCCTGATTCAACGTTGTCGGCAATGTTGCGCATACCAAACAGATTGAAAATTTGACCAACAAACGTATTTGACGTGACCGAATAGTACGTGTTGTCCAGTTCGTAGTAGTACGACAACGGAGGATCAGAGAACTTCACCGAGGCAACTGCGTCTTCAATTCCGGTTTGCAATGTCTTTGACACTTCAATTGCGGCTTGACTGTGGCCGGTAAGAACACCGAGTTGCTCAATTTGCTCGTACACATTTTCCAAACTCATTGCTGCTCCAGCAACGAACACTGGAATGTTCAACGTGCCGAGTTGCTCTACCAAACTTCCTGGGTCATACGAAATGATGACAAGGTCTGGCGAATAACCGCTGATTGCTTCAATGTTTGGTTCGAAACCCGACAACTTGGTACCAAGCGCTACGGCCTCTGCTGGAAAGTTTGAATACTCATCTACTGCAACAACTTGTGACCCTGCACCAATGGCGTACAACATTTCAGTTGCCGTTGGTGACAGCGAAATGATGCTGGTTGGTTGTGCCTCAAGTGTGAGGTCGCCAACAGTTACTGGATACACATCTGCAGTTACTGCCGCGGTATCGGTAGTGCTTGTTGAAGATCCGCCACAACTTGCCAATACGGCAGTGAGGGAAAGAAAAAGACCGGCGAAGCCGGCCTTGGTTAACTTGTTCATATGTTCTCCTTGCTCTTCTTGCGAGAGCGGTTGATGTAGCTACGCATTAGGCGACCGGACTTGCAGAAAAAATCTGCATTACCGTTGCGGGACAGTGCCGGAATCTCACCGGACTTCGCTGAATGTTTTGCCCTTCGGCTATTACCGAAGTGGGGTTACCTTAGCGCAGGTGCGCGGGTGTTATGCAAATAACGCGGCGAGGCGTTCCATGCCCTCGACCAAATCGTCATCGCCAAGCGCAAAACTAAAGCGGGCATAACCAGGTGCGCCAAAAGCTTCTCCCGGAACGAAGGCAACCTTGGCCACGTCAAGCACCAAGTCGGCAAGTTCCATGCTGTTGGTTGCCGTCTTGCCACCAATGTCGCGACCAAGCAGGCCACGAACATTTGGGAAGCAATAGAACGCGCCTTGCGGCTCCATGCACGTAACGCCAGGAATTGCCGTGAGCATTTTGTGCATCAGTGTTCCACGGCGTTCAAAACTTTCACGCATCATGGCAACTGCAGAAAGGTCTCCACTCACCGCTTCAAGCGCTGCAATTTGTGCAACGTTAGAAACGTTCGACGTGGTGTGTGATTGGAAGTTGATTGCTGCCTTCATCACATCTTTTGGACCAATCATCCAGCCAACTCGCCACCCTGTCATTGCATATGTTTTTGCAACACCGTTTACGATGATGCACTTGTCGGCTAATTCAGGAACAAGAGTTGGCATGCTCGAAAACTTGTGCTTGCCATAGGTGAGGTGTTCGTAAATCTCGTCGGTTACCACCCAAATGCCGTGCTGCACTGCCCATTTACCAATGGCAATGGTTTCTTCAGGCGAATACACCGCACCACTTGGGTTGTCTGGAGAAACAAACAACAACACTTTCGTGCGTGGCGTGCGAACTTTTTCTAACTGCTCAACCGTGACCTTAAATTCAGTTTCTTCTGTGGTGTCAACCACAACCGAAACACCGCCAGCCAATGAAACCGCCTCTGGGTACGTTGTCCAATACGGGGCGGGAATAATGACTTCATCACCCGGATCGCACAATGCTGCGAAAGCAACGAACACCGCGTACTTGCCACCAACTGTCACCAGCACTTGCGATGCATCGCATTCAAATCCACTATCGCGTTTTGTTTTTACCGCAATTGCTTCACGCAATTCCGGCAATCCGGCTGCAGGTGTGTAGCGATGAAACTTTGGGTCGCGTGCTGCACGAACCGCTGCTTCAACAATGCGCTCAGGCGTTGGAAAATCAGGCTCGCCCGCACCAAACCCAATGACGTTTTCACCCTTTGCCTTCAGCGCTTTAGCCTTCGCGTCCACGGCAAGCGTGGCCGATTCGGCGATGGCTGCGAGGCGTGCAGAAACACGGTTCTGGGGGTTTTGATGCGTGGTCACGCCTGCCATGCTTACACAGTGAGGTTGGCCGAAGCGAAAACAATGATGGTTCAGGCATGAACGTCGATGACGTTTTAGACGCCGACTGGGAGGCCGTAGGAACGCTGCGCAACCCTGTTTTGGTGGTTGCTCTGCGCGGCTGGTTTGACGTGTGTGGCGTGGCTACAGGTGCTCTGGAGTGGGCAATTCAGGACCGCGCGGTCACTG
>Ga0209297_1000854_pt1 | contig 18612 bp, 12 predicted proteins | sample S_130805_MF_Meta_FD_187322 | JGI IMG/M metagenome (GOLD analysis project Ga0209297, IMG submission 187322) | Freshwater microbial communities from Lake Simoncouche, Canada to study carbon cycling - S_130805_MF_MetaG (SPAdes) (version 2) | ecosystem: Environmental > Aquatic > Freshwater > Lake ...
AAACAAAACACGCGACACTTTTCTTTGAACAATTCGTAAAGCTAAACCTTCGGCTATACTTGATTTACCTACCCCTGGTTCGCCAATTAAAATTGGATTGTTTTTTTTACGACGAGATAATATTTGTGATACTCTTTCAATTTCTTTTTCTCTTCCAACAACAGGATCTAATTTGTCGTCTTCTGCCATTTTTGTTAAATCTCTTCCGAAATTATCTAATACCGGAGTTTTAGATTTACTATCGCCTTGTTTTTTTGGATTTGCTGGATTATTTCCCATACTACCAAAATTTGTATCTTCAGGCTCATCTTCATCACCCCCAGAAGTAGAATTTTCTATTTTACTTGGATTATCTAAAAATCCTTCAAGTTCTATACGAGTGGCTTCATAATCAACACCATATTTTAATAAGGTTTTGGTTACTATATTGTCATCTTCTTTTAAAATACTCAATAACAAATGCTCTGTACCAATTTGAGAAGATTTAAACGTTTTAGCCTCCAAATAAGTTAATTTTAATGTCTTTTCTGCTTGTTTTACTAAGGGAATATTAGCTAAATTATTTGATTTGCGAATGCCAGGGGTTAAATTATGCTCAATAAATTTTCTTAGCTCAAGAGAATCAACACCTAAGTTTTTTAATAAACGCATTCCTACACCATCTCCATCTCTAATCATTCCGAGCATTAAGTGTTCTATACCTATATAATCATGTCCTAATCTTAATGCTTCCTCTCGGCTATAAGTGATAACATCTTTAACTCTGGGCGAAAATTTTGCTTCCATACAATTTTATTAGTTATTAAAAGATCAATATACAGTTATAATGCCAAATTCAAAATTAGTATTAATAAATAAAAAAGATAAATTTTTAACTTGATTTTTTAACATATAATTTGTTGATAAGTTTTGACTGTATTTGCTTATTAATAGCTACTTTCATACGCTTAAAAAGAAAACAAAAATTTGTTTTTTTATAAATTTAAATGTAGACAAACTAAACTGACAAAAGTTCATAAATTTTACCTAAATTTAAGATAATATAAAAAGTATGGCAGAAGGAGAAAAAATTATTCCAATTAATATTGAAGATGAAATGAAAACCGCTTACATTGATTATTCAATGTCGGTAATTGTATCGCGTGCTCTGCCTGATGTAAGAGATGGCTTAAAGCCTGTGCATCGCCGGGTTTTATTTGGAATGTTAGACTTAGGCGTTTTACACAATCGGCCTTATAAAAAATCGGCGCGTATTGTTGGTGAAGTATTAGGAAAATATCATCCTCATGGAGATGCTTCTGTTTATGACACCATGGTGCGAATGGCTCAAGATTGGAGTTTGAGATATATGTTAGTAGATGGTCAAGGAAATTTTGGTTCTATTGATGGTGATCCTCCTGCAGCAATGCGTTACACAGAAGTTCGTTTTCGTAAAATTGCTGAAGAAATGTTGGCCGATATAGATAAAGATACTGTTGATTTTCGTCCTAATTTCGATGATTCGTTAACAGAACCAACTGTATTACCATCGCGTATTCCTAATTTATTAATGAATGGGGCTTCTGGAATTGCAGTGGGGATGGCCACAAACATGGCACCCCATAATTTAACAGAATCAATTAATGCAGTAATTGCTTACATCGATAATAAAGAAATAGATATTGATGGTTTAATGAAATTTATAAAAGCGCCCGATTTTCCAACAGGAGGAACTATTTATGGATTTGAAGGTGTTAAAGAAGCTTTTCATACCGGTCGTGGTCGTGTTGTAATGAGAGCCAAAGCAAATGTAGAACCCGTTGGAAATAGAGAGCGTATTATTGTTACCGAAATTCCTTATCAAATTAATAAGGCCGAAATGATTAAGCGCCAGTGGGAACTTTGTAATGAAAAGAAAATTGAAGGGATTAGCGAAATTCGGGATGAGAGTAATCGTGAGGGAATGCGAATTGTATATGAATTACGCTCTGATGCCATTTCGAATGTAGTATTAAATAATCTTTATAAATATTCTGCCTTACAAACATCTTTTTCAATAAACAATGTTGTTTTAGTTAAAGGCCGCCCACAAATGCTAAATCTAAAAGATATGATTCAGTATTTTGTGGAGCATAGACATGATGTGGTTGTTAGAAGAACTAAATACGAATTAGCTCAAGCCGAAAAACGTGCACATATTTTACAAGGTTTATTAATTGCCATTGATCATCTTGATGAAGTGATTAAGATTATTCGTGAAAGTGCAAGCCCAGATATTGCAAAAGATGAATTAATTGTGAAATTTAATTTGTCAGAAATTCAAGCTCGTGCAATTTTAGATATGCGATTAAGAACTTTAACTGGTCTTGAACGTGATAAATTAAAAGCAGAATATGACGAATTAATGAAGACCATTGCCAATTTAAATGAAATATTAAACAATGAATTGCTTCGTTTTAAAATAATTCGTGATGAATTAATTGAAGTAAGAGACAAATATGGCGATGAAAGAAGAACAGATATAGTATATGCTGGCGATGATTTAAGAATTGAAGATATGATTGCAGATGAAAATGTAGTTATTACCATTTCTCATATGGGCTATATGAAACGAACTAATTTAGCAGAATATAAAGCTCAAAATAGAGGTGGTAGAGGAAGCAAAGGCACCGCAACGCGTGATGAAGATTTTGTAGAACATATGTTTATTGCTTCTACCCATAATTATATTTTATTGTTTACAGAGAAGGGTCAAGTTTTCTGGATCAGAGCCTATGAAGTGCCCGAAGGACAAAAAAATAGTAAAGGGCGAGCAATTCAAAATTTAATTAGTATTTCTCCTGATGATAAAGTAAAAGCATTTATAAATATCAAAAATTTAAATGATGAAGAATATATAAAAAACAACTTTATTATTTTATGTACAAAAGATGGAATCATTAAAAAAACTTCTATCGAAGCTTATTCTCGTCCTCGCTCAAATGGTATTAATGCAATTACCATAAGAGAGGGAGATGTATTGTTAGAAGCTGCTTTAACCAATGGTTCGAACGAAATTATGTTAGCCACTAAACTTGGTAAAGTTTGTCGTTTTAATGAATCAAAAGTGAGACCAATGGGCAGAAATGCAAGTGGTGTGATTGGTATCGATTTAAATGACGAAGTGGGAGGTAACAATGAGGTAATTGGAATGATTTGTATTGCCGATATGCAAGCAAATGTTTTAGTTGTTTCTGAAAAAGGTTATGGCAAACGTTCGGATATTGATGAATATCGGATAACGAATAGAGGAGGTAAGGGTGTTAAAACTATAAATGTAACCGAAAAAACCGGAAATTTAGTGGCTATTAAATCAGTAACCAATTCAAATGATTTAATGATTATCACTAAAAATGGAATTGCTATTCGAATGAATGTTGCTGATCTCAGAGTAATGGGTAGGGCTACTCAAGGAGTAAAGTTAATAAATATTCAAGAGAGCGATAATATCGGGGCTGTTACAAAAGTTGATCACGAAGATGAAGAATTAACAATTGATACCGAGCTTAATTCTAATGTTGAGAATCCTGAAATCTCTCCATTACCTCCAGAAGAATCAAAAGAGTAATTACAATTTTAAAACAAATAATATGAATAAAAGATTAATAACTACTTCGTCAATTATTTTAGTTGGTTTAAGTAATTTATTTGCGCAACCCACATTAATTGAAAAAATAGAATCTAAACCCGATAAAGTTGTTATTCCATACGAAAGATGGAAATTGCCAAATGGCTTAACCATATTGTTGCACGAAGATCATTCCGATCCATTAGTAAATGTAATGGTTACTTACAAAGTGGGTTCAAACAGAGAAAGCATTGGTAAATCTGGTTTTGCTCACTTTTTTGAACACATGATGTTTCAAGGTTCTAAAAATGTTGGTGACGAAGAACATTTTAAAATGATTTCGACTGCTGGAGGAGACATGAATGGATTTACTCAACGAGATAAAACAGTTTATTATGAAACCTTACCATCTAATTATTTAGAAATGGCTCTTTGGTTAGAATCAGATAGAATGGGGTTTTTATTAGATTCATTAACCACAAAAAAATTCGAAAACCAAAGAGATGCTGTTAAAAATGAAAAATCTCAAAACATCGAAAATCAGCCTTATGCAATGGCTTATGTTGAAGAAATAAATAAAACATTGTATCCTGCAGGTCACCCTTATAGTTGGCCTGTTATTGGTTACGTAGACGATTTAAATCGTGCAAATCTAGAAGATGTTAAAAACTTTTTTCTTCGTTGGTATGGGCCTAATAATGCTATTTTAAGTATATCTGGTGATTTTACTCCTGCAGAAGCATTAGCTATGGCAGATAAATACTTTGGTAATATTAAAACATGCCCGGAAGTAAAAAAATTAAAAACACCTTTAGTTACTATTCCTACTGATAAATATACTGCTTATAAGGATAAAACATATTTGCCACTTAATTTACGTGTATTTCCAACCGTACCTCAATATCACAAAGATGAAGCTGCATTAGATTTATTAGGATCAATGATGGGAAATGGGAATAATTCAATTTTTTATAAAAATTTTGTAAAAAGTAAAATTGCAATTCAGGCAAATTCAGATCATAGTTCTGATGAACTATCTGGCGAATTTCAAATATCAATATTTGCTTATCCACCTGATGATTATAATTTAGAAAAATTATTTAAAGATTTAGATAGTAATGTTATTAGTACTATTAACGAATTTGGTAAAAGTGGGATAACTGATGAAGCTTTATTAAGAGCTAAGGGGCAAGTTGAAACAGGAGCCTATTCAAATTTAGAATCTGTATTTGGAAAAAATGCAATCATTTCCGAGTGGGAACGTTTATTAGGAAAATCATCTTCCATTTCTGAAGAAATTGATAGATATACTAAACTTACAAAAGAAGATATTACACGAGTTTTTAATAAATACATAAAAGGATCTGGTGCAGCTATTTTAAATACCTATCCTATTGTTGATCCAAAAGATTCTGTAAAAAGTGTAAATCCATATGCTGGTCAAGTTTTTCCGGCAAATCCTGAATACAATGGATTAATTTATACGCCAATTCCAGATAAGTTCAATCGAAGTTTAAAACCAATTGCTGGCGAAGTAAAACCTGTAACTGTTCCAGATTATTTTTCGACTAAATTAGCAAACGGATTAAGCATTATAGGCACAAAAAGTAAAGAAACTCCTGAAATAACTATATTAATAAATATTGATGGTGGAAGTTTAGTATTAAGCAACGATAAACTTAAAAAAAATGGAATTGCCGAATTAACTGCAAGCTTACTTAACGAAGGAACTAAAAATTACACAACCGAGCAAATTAGTGCCGAACTTGAAAAATTAGGAAGTTCAATTTCATTTGAAGGATCTAAAAATTCAACATCAATTCAAGTAAACTGCTTAAAGAAAAATTTAGAAGCTACTTTAAAGTTATTAGAAGAGAAATTATTAAATCCGGGTTTTAGAGTGGAAGATTTTAAATTAAGTAAAAAACAATATAGCGAGAGCATTAAAGACGAAGAAACAAATGCAAACGCCATGGGTACTAAAATGTATAATTTTGCCATGTATGGTAATACATTTTTAGGACTTGCACCTTCAAAAAAATCTATTGAAAATATAGAATTATCAGATTTAAAAGAGTATTACGAAAAATATTATTCACCATCTGTTTCTAATTTAGTTGTTGTTGGAGATATTGAAGAAAATGATATTAAATTAAAACTTGACTTTTTAAATAAATGGAAATCAAAAGACATCGTAATTCAGCCAATACCAGAAGCATCTATTTCTTCTGAACCAAGGTTTTTTATTTATAATAAATCACTTGCACCATCTTCTGTAATTGTAATGGGATATCCTTCTTTAAAATTTGATGCTACAGGCGATTTTTACAAAAACAGAATTGCTAATTTTATTTTTGGTGGAAATTTTAATAGTCGATTAAATTTAAATTTACGAGAGCAAAAAGGTTATACTTATGGAATTAGATCTAGTTTTAGTGGAGGAAAATACACGGGTATGTTTTCTATTAACTCTTCAGTTAAACGTAACTCAACAGCTTTATCATTAGCAGAAATAATAAAAGAGTTTAAAAAATATGAAACTCAAGGTATTAATGAAAACGAACTTTTATTTACTCAAAATTCTCTTTTAAACGAAGAGGCTTTAAAATACGAATCTCCTTTTCAAAAGGCAAATTTCTTAGCGAATATTATAAAATATAATTTGGATAAAAATTATACCAACAAACAAAATGAAATATTAAAAACTATTAAATTAAAAGATGTAAACGATCAAATAAAAAAATACTTTGATTCGAATAAATTAACTACAGTTGTTGTTGGCGATAAATACATTATCGAGTCATTGCTTGAGAAAGCCTCTAAAGATGCCAACAATAAAGAGGTACTAAATAAGGTTAAATTAAAGAAAATTTCTATTGATTAGTAAATAGTAATTTGCCATATTTGTACACAATTTAAAAAATGTTTATTTAAAATAAAAATACTAAAACCACGTCGTTTTGATTAGTGGTTTTTTTAATTAATAATAGATTCTAAAAATCAATATCCATGAAAAAAATAATTTTATTTCTATTTATTTCTTATTCAGCTTTATCTTTTTCACAAAGCATGCAAGTACAAAACATGTTTAATTATTTGCGAAATAAAGAATACGAAAAAGCTAAATCATCTGCAGATGCAGCTTCTATTCACGAAACAACAAAATTAAGTTCTAAAATGTGGTTATATCGTGGTAATGTTTATAAAGCAATTTATACCGATACCTCAAAAAAAGTTAGAGATATTGATTTAGCTGCCGAAGAAAAAGCATTAGAAGCATATATTAATTGTTTAAAATATGATAAAGATGTAATTTATAAAGAAGATGCAAAAGGTCCATTAGTATTAACGGCAGCAGCTACAAGAAATAAATCAAATTATTACAAACAAAATAAAGAGTTTGATAATGCTATTTATTGTCTAGAATTATTAGAACTCTCTTTGCCATTTGATTTTGATCAGGGAATAAAACGAAACAATATAACCAAAGAAAAATTACTATTTGATAAGTTTGATTTATACAAATTCGCCGCTAACAAAGCTAAAACAATAGAATATGCCAATAAATTAATTGAAGCTAATTATAAAGATTCAAAAATATATACCGACATGGTTAAAATTTCTTTAATGGACAAAGATACATCTGCAGCTTTATCCTATATAGAAAAAGGTAAAATCATGTTTGAAGATAATATGACTCTTATTGGAACAGAAATTGATATTTTTTTAGCTCGAAAAAAAATTAACGAACTAAAAGATAAACTTAATAAAGCTATAGATTTGGCTCCAGATAACGAATTATTGCATGCAGTCTTAGGACAAGTTTATGAAAAAAGTGGAGATTTAGTTAATTCAGAAAAAGAATATTTAAAAGCATTAGAAATTAAACCTGATTATGAAATTATTAATTTTAAGTTAGGTGCATTTTATTTTAATTTAGCTGCAGAATTTAATAAAAAATTAAACGAGCTTCCTCCAAAAGAAACAGTTAAATCTAAAGATTATAATGAAAAAATAATCGATAATTTTAAAAAAGCCATTCCTTTTCTTGAAAAAGCTTTTGAATCTAACCCAGATAAAGCCTATAAACAAAGAATTTTTCAAGCATATTCTAGATTAGGAGAAACTGAAAAGGCATCAAAATATAAATAATAAATTTAGTAATTATGTTAAAAAACAAAATATTTTTTTGTCTCATATTTTTTCTCTCGATAGAACTATTTGCTCAAAAATCAAAGCTTAATTTAGCTTGGCGATCCCTAAGCGATTATGAAGAAACTCTTAAAGATGGCTTAGGTGATACTAATCAATTATTTAAAGCAAAACAGGCTATTGATTTAGCCTTAACAAACGAAACTACTAAATCTCAATTAAAAACGCATGTTTATAAATTCCGAATTAGTTATGCTTATTTTCAATTTCAATTAAATTCTGAAATTAAAAAGTTAGAATTAAGTATCAACGATAAGAATGAACGTATTTTGATTGCTTACGGAAATACAAATTTAACCGATTTTGAAATTGCTAATAATGAATTAACTATAATTAAATCTCTTGACCCGAAATTTATTAATACCATTCAAGAAGCAATTTCTGGAGATATATCAAATCTTAATGAAGATGATTTAAAGTTTGCAAGGTCATTGCAACAAATGAAATTAGAAGCTTCAAATATTGCATCTGGAAAATATAAAGTTAAAAAATATGATGATGCCGCCAATTATTATTACAAAACGGCCTTTATTAATACTATTTTATCTACATCAAAAGACACTGCAAATTTTTATAATGCCTGCATAGCTGCGGCTAAGTCTAAAAATTTAGATTATATAATAGAATATAATAAAAAAATGATTGATGCTAAAATTGCTATTTCATATAATTATGAGGCTATATTTAATGCTTATATCCAAAAAAATGACTCTGTTTCCGCTTTAGAAAATTTGTCTATGGGTAGAAAATTGTTTCCAGACGATATTGGATTGCTAACCGAAGAAACTAATTTATTTTACGCAAATGATAAACATCAAGAAGCTTTAGATAATTTAAAAATTTCTATTCAGAAAGATTCTACTAATGCATTATACTATTTATTTATGGGTAATATTTACGACAATTTAGCTAATCCAAAAAATAAACTCACATTTAAAGAACTCGAAAAACCTAAAAATTTTGAAGAACTCTTTAAAAATGCTGAAAAAAATTACTTAAAAGCAATTCAACTTAATCCAATTAATAAAGATTATTTATACAATTCTATGTATAATTTAGGTGCAATGTATAATAATTACGGTGGTTATATAGAAAATAAAAAGTTAGATAAGTCTGTTAATTTAGCTAAATACCAAAAAGAAAATGGTGAAAAAAGCCAAGAGTATTATAAAAAAGCGATTCCTTATTTAGAAGAATCATATAAAATAAAATCAGACGATAAGTACACCATGAATGCTTTGAGATTATTGTATTTTAAAACAAATAATAATGCCAAAGCAAAAGAGATGGATGAGAAGATGAAAGCAATTAAATAACAACCCGAATTTTAAAAATTACGAGTTTTTTTAGTTGCTATTATTTTATTATTTTACACCTGCTCTTATAATATTTAGTGCACCACCAGCTTTAAACCACTCTATTTGTTGAGCATTGTAGGTATGATTAGCTTTAATTTCGTCTTGGGTCCCGTCTGAATGTTTAAACAATAATGTTAATGAGGTTCCTGGAGAAAAAGTAGTTAAGCCAATAATATTGATACTATCATTTTCTTGAATTTTTTCGTAATCAGCTTTGTTTACAAAAGTTAAAGCTAACATGCCTTGTTTTTTTAAATTTGTTTCGTGAATGCGTGCAAATGATTTTACCAATACTGCTCTAACGCCTAAATGACGGGGCTCCATGGCTGCATGTTCACGCGAAGAACCTTCGCCATAATTTTCATCACCCACAACAATCGAACCAATACCTTGTGATTTATATGCCCGTTGTACTTTTGGCACTGATTCATAAGAGCCACTCAACTGATTTTTAATCGTATCTGTTTTTTCGTTAAAGAAATTAACGGCACCTATTAACATGTTGTTTGATATGTTATCTAAATGTCCTCGAAATTTTAACCAAGGACCAGCCATCGAAATGTGATCAGTAGTACATTTTCCTTTAGCTTTAATTAATAATTTTAAATCACTCAAATCATTTCCTTCCCAGGCTGCAAATGGATCTAATAATTGTAAACGATCGCTAGTAGGAGATACATTAATTACGACCTGACTTCCATCAGCTGCAGGAGATTGAAATCCTGAATCTTTTACTTCAAAACCTCTAGTTGGTAATTCATCTCCGTTTGGCGCATCAAATTTAACTTGTTCGCCTTTTTCGTTAGTTAAAAAATCGGTTAATGGATTAAATGTTAAATCCCCTGCAATAGCCATAGCAGTAACAATTTCTGGGGATGCAACAAACGCGTAGGTATTTGGATTTCCATCGGCACGTTTCGCGAAATTTCGGTTAAAAGAGTGTATGATTGTATTTTTTTCGTGTTTTTCAGAACCCATTCTATCCCACATGCCTATGCATGGCCCGCATGCATTAGTAAATACTTTGGCTCCAATTTGATCAAATACATCTAAAAAACCATCGCGTTCAATGGTATATCTAATTTGTTCTGAACCTGGATTAATTAAATATTCAGCTTTTGCTTTTAAATGTTTTGAAGAAACTTGTTTTGCTAAACTTACCGCTCGTGAAATATCTTCGTATGAAGAGTTAGTACAAGAACCTAATAAGCCAACCGAAATTTTTGTTGGCCAAGCATTAGCTAAAGCCACTTCTTTTAATTTTGAAATAGGCGTAGCTAAATCTGGAGTAAACGGACCATTAACATGAGGTTCTAATTCAGATAAATTAATTTCTATAACTTGATCAAAGTACTTAGATGGATTTAAATAAACCTCAACATCGGCAGTTAAATGTTCTTTAACTGTGTCAGCTAAGGCAGCAACATCTTCACGACCAGTAGCTTTTAAATAACGACTCATGCTATCATCATAACCAAATGTAGAAGTGGTTGCGCCAATTTCGGCACCCATGTTACAAATAGTCCCCTTACCTGTACAACTCATTGATATTGCACCTTCGCCAAAATATTCAACAACAGCATCGGTTCCACCTTTAACTGTTAAAATGCCTGCTACTTTTAATATCACATCTTTTGGAGCGGTCCAACCAGATAATTTACCAGTTAATTTCACACCAATTAATTTTGGCATTTTTAATTCCCAAGCTAAGCCTGCCATTACATCACAAGCATCAGCCCCTCCAACACCGATAGCAATCATTCCTAAGCCACCTGCATTTACTGTGTGAGAATCGGTACCAATCATCATTCCTCCAGGAAAAGCATAGTTTTCTAAAACGACTTGATGAATAATACCTGCGCCTGGTTTCCAAAACCCAATACCATATTTATTTGAAACAGAACCCAAAAAATCAAAAACTTCTTTACTTTCTTTATTTGCAAAAGCTAAATCATCATTGGCGCCATTTTTAGCTGTAATTAGGTGATCACAGTGAACTGTTGATGGAACAGCAACTTTTGGTCGACCAGATTGCATAAATTGTAACAAAGCCATTTGAGCTGTAGCATCTTGCATTGCAACTCTATCTGGCGAAAAATCAACATAAGATTTTGCTCTTTCAAATTGATCTTGTTTTTGATCGGTATGTAAATGAGAATAGAGAATTTTTTCGGTTAGAGTAAGCGGACGGTTTACTAATTTTCTTGCAGAATCTATTTTTGAGGGCATTTCTGCATAAACCTTCTTTATCATTTCAATGTCGAATGCCATATTTTTTTTTGTTTTTTTAGACTTCTAAATTATAAATAAAATAGCAATATTAAAATTTATATGTTTTATAACATACGAATCAATTATAAACTCGTTTTATTTAATATTGATATTGAAAACAGTTAACTATAATTTCAGAAAAATAAAAAAATGAAGTTGAATTAGTCTTTTAAAAACAGAGCTTTTAATTCTGTTGCTTCATCTGGTTTCATTCTGCCCGATAGTATTAAAGATAATTGTCTTCTTCTTAATGCGCCATCAAATCGTTTTTTTTCTAGTTCAGTTTCTGGAGTAATAGAAGGAACGGGTAGGGGGGATCCATTTTGATCAATAGCCACAAAAGTTAAGATGGCCTCATTGCATTTTGTTTTTTCTCCAGTAATTGTGTTTTCAACAAAAACATCAACAAAAACCTCCATACTCGTTGAAAATGCGCGAGTTACTTTAGCTTCTAATGTTACAACACTATTTTGTTTAATTGGTTTATCAAATGAAACATGATCGATTGCTGCTGTAACAACAACACGACTAGAATGTCTTTGAGCTGCAATAGCGGCAGAAATATCTACCCATTGCATTAATTTTCCACCGAATAAATTTCCCACATGATTGGTATCGTTTGGTAAAACAACTTCAGTATTTATTGTGAGAGATTGGCTAGGGAATTTTGATTTCATAAAACAAAATTAGTATTTTAATTAGCTTAAAAAAATTCAAATAAAATTCAAATTTAAGGATAATAGCTTAGTTTTGTATTTATGGAATACAATTATATAAAATCACTTCATATTATTTTTGTGGTTTGTTGGTTTGCCGCCTTATTTTATATTGTGCGTTTGTTTGTTTACACAACCGAAGCTCAATTAAAAGAAGAACCAGCAAAAAGTATTTTAACAGAGCAATTACAAATCATGCAAAAAAAACTTTGGTATATTATTGGCTGGCCTGCAATGATTGGCACTTTTGTTTTTGGATTTTGGATGATTATTATACACTTAAACTTATTAACTAAACCCTGGATGTGGTTAAAACTTATTGCAGTTTTATTGTTATTTTTTTATCATCTCTATTGTGAAAAGATTATTCGTCAACAAAAAAAAGGTGTTTATTCATTCACTTCTTTTAAATTACGATTATTAAACGAGCTACCAACCATATTTTTAGTAAGCATTGTCTTTTTAGTTGTCGTAAAATCAGTATCTGGTTTAATATGGGGAACATTGGGTTTAATTGCTTTATCTGCAGTATTAATAATTGCAATAATGATTTACAGAAGAAAAAACAAAAAGGGGGAATTAGAAAATTAACGTGATTTTATCCAGGCAGTTGGAAAGTCTTTTTTAACTTCTTTTAATTTAAGATTAGCTTCTTCTATAGAATTAAATCCATTATAAGTAACAATATGCATCCCTCTGTTTTTAATCTCTAAAATAGAAGCCGGTATATTCTTTTGATTTAATTTATTTACTAGACCTTCTGCATTTTTTAAAACCACAAAACAACCTAAAATAATATTAAAATTAGCAGAATTGTTTTTGGAATAGTTTGTATTTTTTTTAATTTCAACTGGCTCTAATTTATTTGAGGTGGGCTCAAGAGTATTAACAGAAAAGAGATTGTTATTACCTAAGGAAAGCATCGCAACACCTTTAGAGTTTGCAATGTAATTTTTATTAGAATGGTTGCTAGCCAATATTAATTCTGGGTAAGTAGTTGTTTGGTAGATTTGTTTATGGGATGAACCAAATATATTTGCTTGAAAATTCCCACTAAATTTTCGACTAGAAACAAAAAGAGACAATGCGAAAAATAATAATCCAAAAATTAAGATAGAAAAAATTACTTTTTGATACTTTTTCCGATTAAGAAATGTATTTTTAGATTTAACATGACTTCTATCATTAAAATCAAGCTTATTTTTATTATCTAATAAAATTGGGAGAGGAATTAGGCCAATTGATGATAGTCCAAAGCTATTCGTTAAGAAATTAGTATCAGGCTGTGGTTCGAATAAAATATTATTTTCAAAGTCTAAATAAAAAAAACCAATATTATCAATAGATAATCGTCTTCGAGCAGATAAAACGCTAGTAAAATAATCAGAAAAATCGTTTAAGTGTTTTAAACTTTGATCAGTGGTGCATTTTAATTGATTTTGTAACCACATTACTAAAACGCCATCGTTTTGTTTTAATTGTTTGTTAAAGCTGACTATTTTAGAAGGTGGGTTAAGTATGCCATTAGAATTGGAAAAATGAGAGCTGCTTTGTTTTAAAACAAAACCACCAAAATTAGGGATAACCAAGTAATTGTTGGAATACAATAACTCTTTAATACCTTTAATAATATGATTTTGAACGTTCATTAAAAAACCTTGTAATATTATTATCAAATTTAAGAATATTTTTGTCGATTTTATTTTAAATTTATAAACTTTTAAAATAGAAAATGTTCATATCGTATTTTTTTTTAATTATTAAATATAAATTCTGAACTTTAATAAATTTTTTTAATTAAATTATGATGAAACTTAAATTTTTTAGTGGCTTTTTATTATTTTCCTTTTTATTTCTTTCAGTATCAAATTATGCGCAAGTTAAATATTGGGTTAGATTAAAAAATAAAACAGGAACCCCTTTTTCGGTTAATAATCCATCAGCTTTTTTAAGTCAAAAAGCAATTACAAGAAGATCTTTTCATAATATAGCTATTGATACTAAAGATTTACCTGTATCTCCAAACTATATTAATTTAATTGATAATGTTGCTAATGTTACTGTTTTATATGCTTCTAAATGGTTAAATGGCTTAGTTGTTTCTGTTCCAAGTTCTTCATCAACAGCATTAAATACAATTAATTCATTTTCTTTTGTTTTAGGCACGGGGCAGGTAAATAGTTATAAAATTAAGATTCCAAAGCTTAACGAACCCTCAATAGACAATAACCAAACTAATTTAAAAACAACTTTAAGTAATACTTTAAGTGGATTTAATTATGGTGGATCTTACTGGCAAAACAAGCAATTAAATCTAGATTGCTTGCACAATAAAGGCTACAGAGGGAAGGGAGTTACCATAGCCGTATTAGATGCAGGTTTTTATAATGTAGATATTAATCCATTATTTGATAGCTTAAGAGCTTATGGTCGAATAATTGGCACTAGAGATTTTGTAAATGGTGGCACGAGTGTATACGAAGATAATTATCATGGCATGGCTGTTCTATCATGCATGGCTGCAAATAAGCCAGGGGTTATTTTAGGATCAGCTCCAGATTCATTTTATTGGTTATTAAGAACCGAAGATGTCAATTTTGAAACGATTAGTGAAGAATATAATTGGATAAGAGGCGCTGAATTTGCCGATAGCGTTGGGGCGGATATTTTAACAACATCATTAGGATATACTCAATTTGATAATTCTACTCAAAACCACAATTATTCCACTTTAAACGGGAAAACTGCCCCCATGAGTATTGCTGCTACAATTGCTGCTCGAAAAGGTTTGTTTGTTTTAAATTCTGCTGGAAACGAAGGTGGAGGATCATGGCAATATATTGGGGTTCCCGCAGATGCGGATAGCATTTGTACAGTTGGTGCTGTAGATAGTTTAGGTATTGTAGCAAACTTTAGTTCAACAGGTCCTACTTTTGATGGTAGAATTAAACCTGATTTAGTAGCCCGCGGAGTAGGGGCCTGGGTAAGTTTTTCTAATGGACAATGTGGACCAGGAAATGGCACTTCTTTTGCGACTCCAATTTTAGCTGGAGCAATTGCTTGTTTTTGGCAATCTCATTCTAATTATAACAATATTAAATTGTTAGATACATTACGAAAAATAGCTTCAAATGCTATAAATCCGAATAATTCAATAGGATGGGGAATTACTAACATGTGTACAATTCCTGTTGGAATCGAAAATCAAAACTTCAATTCTAATGATAATATTGATTTTATAATTTCTCCAAATCCTCATAATAACAAGTTTACCATTAATATAAATTCAAGAATTACTTATCCTTTTTTTATTAATTTATTAGATTTGACAGGTAAAATTTTAATTTCACAACAAATAAAATCCACACATAACATAATTGAATTTGATACGCATGAACTTGAAGATGGAATTTACTTTTTAAGCCTTAAATCTGAAATGGGTTATAAAATTCATAAAATTATCAAACATTAAATATGTTTAATTCAGGTTTTAGTTCGCCTATTAATAAACTTATTATTGTAGCTGCTTTAGGTTATTTTGTAGATGTTTATGATTTAGTTTTATTTGGAATGGAAAGGGTGGCCAGCTTAAAAGATATTTTAGCACCGGTCTATTCAAATCCAAAAGAGCTAAACGAACAAATTGCAATAATCGGATCAAGTTTATTAAGCTATCAGATGATAGGCATGATTGTTGGAGGGATTTTTTGGGGAATTTTAGGCGACAAAAAAGGGCGTTTATCTGTTTTATTCGGAAGCATAATCGTATATTCTATTGCAAATATTTTAAATGGATTAGTTAATGATACGTATTGGTATTCGATATTGCGCTTCATTTCTGGCTTTGGATTAGCTGGCGAATTAGGAGCTGGTATTACTTTAGTTAGTGAATCAATGAAAAAAGAAGATCGTGGAATTGGAACTACAATTGTTGCATCTATTGGCTTATTTGGTGCTGTGGTTGCCGGATTTACAACAATTTTGGTTAATAATTGGCGTGTTAGTTATTTTATTGGCGGTGGCATGGGACTTTTATTGCTTTTTTTAAGAATGGGCGTTTTTGAAAGCAAAATTTTTGATCAAGTTAAAGAAAATAAAACCATCAAAAAAGGTAATTTTTTTTATTTATTCTCACATCCTAAACTAGTATTTAAATATTTAAATATTATTTTAATTGCTATTCCGGTTTGGTTTGTGATGTACTTTTTAGTTCAGTTTGCACCTGAAATGTGCAAGGCTTTAGGGATGAAAAATGGACCAACAGAAGGCAAGTATCCCATTATGGTTGCTTATATTGGAATCACCATTGGCGATGTAGTAAGTGGTTTATTGAGTCATAAACTTAAATCACGAAAAAAAGTACTTTTTTTATTTTTAAGTTTAACCCTTTTCTTTTGTATAACTTATTATTTATTTGCAGCTATCTCTATAGTAATGTTTTATACCATTATTTTTTTTATTGGATTTTCGACAGGCTATTGGGCAGTATTTATGAGTAGTGCCTCTGAATTGTTTGGAACAAATATAAGATCTACTGTTGCTACTACAGCACCAAATTTTGTTCGTGGTTCTGTTTCATTGATGTCATTAGCCTTCATGTATTTTAAAACAATATTTGACAACGGAAATCCATCTTCTGCTCATATTAATGCTTCTATTGTTATTGGTGTTATAGTATTTATTTTAGCTTATATTGCATGTTATTATTTAGAAGAAACATTTGCTAAAGATTTAAATTACGAAGAAGAATGAGAGGTTTAACATTAGTTATTGGAGCGTCAGAAAATCCGGATCGTTATAGCAACAAAGCCATCAATCGTTTAATTGAAAATGGATTTAGTGTAATTGCCTTGGGTTTAAAAGCAGGTTATATAGGCATTACCGAAATTATATCAACAAAACCACTAATTTATGATGTGGATACCGTTTCACTTTATGTTGGGCCAAAAAATCAAAACGAATGGATGGATTATATTATTAATTTAAAGCCTAAACGTATTATTTTTAATCCAGGCACAGAAAATCCAGAGTTTTATAAATTAGCAAATGAAAATAAAATTGAATACATCGAAGCCTGCACACTAGTTATGTTAAGTATTGGAAATTATTAATATGAACTATTTTATTTTATCTTTTAATCAATTAAACATTAAACAATTATTCGAAATTTATAAATTACGAAGTCAAGTTTTTGTTGTTGAACAAAATTGTGCGTATCAAGATGTTGATGAAAAAGATTTATTGGCAATGCATGTTTTAATTTATAAAAAAGAAACACTTGTTTCATATGCAAGAATTATTCCACCTAATATATCATATTTAGAACCTTGTATTGGCAGAGTAGTTGTAAACCCAGATTATAGAAATAAACGATACGGATTTGATTTAATGGAATATTGTATTAAACAAAGTCTCAGTTTATACAAAAATCAAACTATTGTTATTTCTGCACAACTTTATTTATTAAAATTTTATACTGATTTAGGTTTTGTTCAACAAGGCGAAAGCTATTTAGAAGATAATATTCCGCATATAAAAATGCTTTATTCTGTATAACTATTTGATGTTTTTTTAATAAAAAAATGCTATTCTTATTTTATAATTTATTTATAACTTAATTATAGCTTTTTTATTAACTTTGGGTGTTAAAAACCGATAAAAAAAGACTGGTAAAAAATATTGATATTTGTTTAATGGAAATTCATCTAAAACTAAATGCTGGATTTTATACTATGTTTAAACTAATCGTTTATAGCTTTAAACCCTCAAAAGGCTAGATGAAAAAAAAACATATTAAATACTTTATATTTTTAACTTCAATTTTTGGACTAATAAAGGTTAATGCACAATATTGCATGGTGCCAACCACAAATATTCAAATTTTTCCTACTAACGTTGCTCAAACAACTGCTATTTATAGTTCTGGTGCTCGTGCTTTTAATTTTAATGCTACAGCTGGATGTTCTTATTATTTTGCTACTTGTGGTTTAGCTGGTGGCGCTGATACATACATTACTGTTCATAGTTTGGCAAATGGTGGAACAGCATTAGTTAATTGGGATGATAATTGTGGCATGGAATCTGCAGGCACGTGGGTTTGCACAACAACAGGAGCTTATTCTGTATTGTTAACTAATTTTGGTTGTTCTGGTTTAGCTCAAAACACAAGCATGACTTATTCAAACAATTGTGTTCAAACTTTAATTGCTAATTGTGTTAATGCTCAAACTATTATTAATAACTCTAACATTGTATTTCAGGGAAATCCTGGTTTTGGTTTAAATTCTGGATTAAATATTAGTAATCCAACATCCAACCCACAATTAGGAAATGGAAGTAATTCATTAGCTGCAGCAAATGCTGGTTGTCATTTAAGTAATGCTCCTGGACCAAAATGGTTAATTTTAAACATTAGTAATTCTGGTAATTTGGGTTTTGTTTTTGGTGCGCCAAGTAGTCCTTTTCCTCA
>Ga0209297_1000855_pt1 | contig 18569 bp, 17 predicted proteins | sample S_130805_MF_Meta_FD_187322 | JGI IMG/M metagenome (GOLD analysis project Ga0209297, IMG submission 187322) | Freshwater microbial communities from Lake Simoncouche, Canada to study carbon cycling - S_130805_MF_MetaG (SPAdes) (version 2) | ecosystem: Environmental > Aquatic > Freshwater > Lake ...
TACATTAAAATGTTTGCCATTTTATCTTAAATTTTATTTGTAGTTATTTATATATTATTGAACTGGTTCTGGGCCAGTTGAGTAGATAATAACGCATACGCTCCAGTCTTTGGTTTCAATTCGGCTGTAACCAAATCTGATCTCAGTATATTGACTAACTGCTCTGGTCATAATATCCCAGTGTTTATCGCTAGTTTTAAAATAGTAGATGGCAGCTTTGGTTGAAGATGGAGTTCCCGGATAAATGGGATCGCCTGCCCAACATACTTCGTAAATACCTAAGCCTTGATCTCCAAATTTTTTAGCACGGTTCATTGGAGTTTTAGTTAATGGACAGTCATCTTCATGGTGCCCAATCTTTTTACCAGCAATTAAGTAGTTTGCATGAAAAGCTGCAGCTGAATTAAGCTTGGCTGTTCTGGTTATTTTGGTAGTTGGTGCAACCAATTCACGAATTACAGTATAGACTGAATCGGTTTTTACCTGTGCTTTTGCATGAGCGAATGATGATACATTTATAAATACCAAAATTAAAATGCCTAGTGTTTTCATAATTTTTAAATTTTATTAACAATTTAGTTTGATATTTTTAATGGTTATTATATTAAAATTAATTTTTTATGTTTATTGAATGAAAATTTATGATTTCTTTAAATTAAAAAACCTTTTTAATACCAATCAGCAAATTTTATAAGTCGTTGTTTTACAATTAATACGTTTAACATTATACTCTGATAAGGTATATTGTTTTTAATATTATTATTGTTTGTATAGCAATAACCAAGTTGCACAAAACGGCGATAGCCAATATCTTTTTTATTGGAACCTGACCGCACAATACTAAATGCTAAATAAGCTTTTGCTCTATAACCATAATCATTAGCTAATGAGCTTTGTAAATTTTTAAATGCATCAAACCCAACGAAAAGATTGCCGTCAAAATATTTACAAAATGTTTTATGTGATAAATTTAATATATGGAAACCAAACACATTTATATCTGCCCCAACCAAACCATTATAGATAGGTTTATTTATATAATTTGTTTGCTCAACATCACGAGGTGCTTTTTTTAATATAGAGTTAGAAAAACCAAGCCCACCATGAACCAATAATCGATTATAAATAAACATTTTTCCAAATTCCAAAGAATTGGTTAGTACAGGTATTTTATCAAGTGAATAAGCATTAGAGATTAGCAATGCTTTGTTTTTGCGAGTTGGTCTGTAGTATTGAGCCTTAATGGAACTTGCACAGATGATGATAGATAATAGTAGAAGTTTTGATTTTAGTGCTTTCATAATTAGTACGTTTTAAGGTGAATTAACATTTATAATTTATTAATTTCGAAAAAGCTATCGTTAGAATAATGCAAAGACGATTAAAAAGTTACAAAAGAATGCCAATAAAAAAAACATACTATTTGACTATTATAAAACACAAAACCCCCAGTGTTTACTGAGGGCTAAATACTAATTCGCGGAGACTGAGGGATTCGAACCCTCGATACAGTTACCCGTATACAAACTTTCCAGGCTTGCTCGTTCGACCACTCTGACAAGTCTCCGGTTATTTTTGGAAGTCAAAGTTAGAATAAATAATTTAATATTAAATTACTTAAATGTTTTAAGGTCTTTTAATAATAAAAAATTATTCTTTTATTACTTTTAAGCTTGTTCTTCTATTTTTCGCTTTACCTTCTTCTGTATTGTTATCAGCTATCGGAACAGATTGTCCATAACCAATTGATGTTATTCTATCGCTAACAATTCCTTTATTTACTAAATAATTTTTTACTGCATTGGCACGGTCTTGAGATAATTTTAAATTCGATTCTTCTGTACCAACATTATCAGTATGTCCTTGAATTTCAATAAACATATTACTTTTTAGTTTTAGAACTTCAACCAGATCGTTTAGAGCTTTATTTGATGTTGGTTTTAAAGTAGATTTTCCAGTATCAAAATATACATTATCTAAAATAAAATTTTTGGGAGGATCAATTTTTATTCTAACTTCATATGTAGCTTCCTTATCATCAGAAATAGTCATTTTTGTGTAATCTTGATCAGTAGTAAATGTTTTATACTTTAAACCATAGGTATTGTTAACTGGTATTAATACTTGAAACTTCCCGTTTGCATCTGTAACAATTTTTATACTTGTTTTTGTTTTGTTGTTATAAAAAATAATAATTTCGTTGCTTAAAATTTTATCTTTAAAATTCGTTACAAGTCCTTTTAATAACGCCAATTGATTAGTTGGTTTTAATGTTTGTGAATTGTAAGAAAAAATCAAAACACAAAAAAAAGCAATAAAAAAATATTTTTTCATTTTTAAAAATTAAAAAGGCGGTTCTTTAAAGTCTTCAATATCATTTCTCTTAATAATATCATTTGGAGTATCATCTTCTCTGTCCCAATTTTTAGAAGCAACAGTTTTAGTGCCGCTAATCAAAAAATCGCTATTATGTTCGAGAGCAGACGAATTATTATAAATAATATCTTGTCCCTCGGTATCTAAATCTGCAAATTTTGCAAATTGTCCTATAAACCTGAGGTGAATATCTTCTAAAGCACCATGTCTATTTTTTGCAATAATAATTTCTGCTCGTCCAGCAGTAGACACATTATTTTCGTCTTCCATCAGTTTATAGTATTCTGCTCTATAAATAAACATGACCATGTCGGCATCTTGTTCAATCGCACCCGATTCACGTAAGTCACTTAATTGGGGACGTTTAGTGTTGCCAGGTCTATTCTCTACCTGACGACTTAATTGTGATAATGCAATGATTGGAATATCAAGTTCTTTTGCTAAACTTTTTAATCCACGAGAGATTGTACTAATTTCTTGTTCTCGGTTTCCTTTTCCATCGGGTCCGCCACTCATTAATTGCAAATAATCAATAATAATTAATTCTACTTTTTGATTTTCTTTTAAACGGCGTGCTTTAGCTCTTAATTCAAAAAGAGACAATGCAGGAGTATCATCAATATATAATGGAGCTGAAGACAGTTTTTTTATGCGTTCGTTTAGTTGAACAAACTCATGATTATCTAAATTGCCTTTTAATATTTTACTTTGATGTATTTCAGTTTCGCTAGAAATTAAACGCTTTACCAATTGTATGCTACTCATTTCTAAACTAAAAATTGCAACTGGTTTATTAAAATCAACAGATGCATTTTTGGCCATGCTTAATACAAATGCAGTTTTTCCCATACCTGGTCTAGAGGCAATAACCATTAAATCTGATTTTTGCCAACCCCCAGTAATTCTATCAAGAGCAGTAAATCCGCTAGGTACACCTAATAAACCATCTTTCTGATTAGCCGCAATTTCTATTTCATTAATTGCTTTAGCAATAAGTGTACTCATTTTATCATGCTGCCGACGAACGTTAGAATCTAAAATTTCAAAAATATTTTTAGTTGTTTCATCTAATAATTCAAAAACATCAGTACCATCTTCATAAGCCATTTTAATAGTGGCTGTACTTAAACGAATTAATTCTCTTTGTATAAATTTTTGCGCTACTATTCTTGCATGAAATTCTATATTGGCTGAAGAAGCAATTCGATTTGTTAGTGCAGATATATAATAAGCACCACCAACAATTTCTAATTCTCCTGTACGTTTTAATTCTTGAGTAACAGTTAAAATATCAACTGGCTCTGATCGATTAAACAAAGAAATCATGGCCGAATAAACGCGTTGATTTTGTTCTTTATAAAAAGCTTCATGACTAAGAATATCAATTACAGTGCTTAATGCTTCACGTTCTAAAAGCATGGCGCCTAAAACGGCTTCTTCTAATTCAATGGCTTGAGGAGGTAATTTTCCAATTTCGTTTACATTAGATATTGGAGAAACTAAAGTTCGTTTTCGGGTTTTATTTTGATTGTCTTGATTCATAAAATTAATGTGATAAAACAAAAGTGCAACTTAATATCTTCATTTAAATTTACATTTTCTTAATAAATTGTTTACAAGTATTATTCACATGTCAAAGCCTATTATTTTCAAGTATTTCAAGTCAATTCTAGTGTTAATAACAAGCTAATTCAATTATAAACAGGTTGGCTGTTAAGTAATTGTTAGTTTTTTAATAGGCTTCATTCTCAATTAATTATGAATTTATTCAAAATTTAGTGTTTGATTTATAGATTATATTTACATTTTTAATTATGAAAATTTTAATAGTTGATTCAAATCATTCGATACTTCATGAAACGCTTATTTCTAATGGGTTTTCATGTGATTTATTTTGGGATAAATCAGTAAATGAGTTAAAATCAATTTTACAAAATTACGATGGTTTAATAATAAGAAGTAGGTTTAAGATTGATAAATCGTTATTAGAAAATTGTCCAAATTTAAAATGTATTGGAAGGGTAGGAGCAGGCATGGAAAATATTGATTTAGTTTATGCTAAAGAAAGAGGGATTGTCTGCTTATGCGTACCAGAAGGAAATAGAGATGCTGTAGGTGAACAAGCAATAGGTATGTTATTAATGCTTTTTAATAATTTAAAAAAAGCTGACAATGAAATAAGACAAGGGAAATGGTTACGCGAAGAAAATAGAGGGCTTGAGTTAAAGGGTAAAACAATTGGTATTATTGGGTTTGGGAATATGGGGATTAGTTTTGCTCAAAAACTTTCAGGTTTTGATTGCAAAATTTTAGCTTTTGATAAATATAAAAATGGATTTACTAACGAATTTGTAAAGGAATCAACAATTCAGAAAATTCAAGATGAATGTGATGTAATAAGTATTCACCTCCCACTTACAAACGAAACGCGTTTTATGATTAACGATTCTTTTATTAAAGGGTTTAAAAAAAATATTTATATCATTAATACCGCTCGAGGAAAATGTTTAGACACTGCGGCCTTAGTAGAAGCAATTAAGTGCGGGAAAGTTTTAGGGGCTTGTTTAGATGTACTAGAATTCGAAAGCGATTCTTTTGAAGGGTTTGAAGAGAATCAATTGCCTGAATCAATGAAATACTTAATTCAGTCCGATAAAGTTATTTTAAGTCCACATATAGCAGGCTGGACTCATGAAAGTAATTTTAAAATGAGTGAGTTAATCGCCATTAAAATGCTTTCAGTTTTAAAAATTTAATACAATAGTTGGCGTCGTCACCACATTAGATTTATTATCTTTCATATCCACCATAAAAAATTCGAATTGAATTTTTTTGATTGCGTCACCAGGTCGAAACTGACTGAGAGGCAATTCAATTTCTCCAGTTATAGATTTGTTTTTGTAATATTCATTAGGCGTAACAAGAACGTATGAAAAAGCTAAGCCCTTTGAAAATTTATTAGAATCGGGATAAAAATAAAAAGGAATAACAACAATATTTGAAGGGTCTGTTTTTTGATCTCTAAATAAATCGCCATCGCCATCTTCAAAACTAAATTTTAAAACTGCTGTATCTTGATTAGAATAAGGAGATTTTCCAGCTTTTTCAAAATCTATATAGGCAAGAACCGGCACGACATTTTCGGTTTTAGCTTTTACACAGGCAAAACAAATTAAACTTACTAAAAATAAAATTAAAAGATTGCGCATGAATTAAGAATCAATATCTAAATTTACAAAAAAAAGAAAAGATTAAAAAACAATAAGTTGTTAAAAAACATAAATAGTATTTTTGATTGTAAATCAGATCTTGATTTTTTAGAATTAAGTATCGAAACATTTAATTTTCAGTACCAAAATAATTTAGTTTATAAAAATTGGGTAGATTTATTAAAAGTTATTCCTAAACATGTTATTTCTCTTTCTGATATCCCATTTTTACCTATAGATTTTTTTAGAGACCAGGTGGTTATTTCGACACCTATTACCGAAAAAACAATCAAATTTACTAGCAGTTCAACAACATCTTCTTTTCCATCCACACATTTTGTTAACGATATTTTATTATACGAAAAAAGTTTTTTAACTTCTTTTGAATTGTTTTATGGTTCAGTTCATAACTATTGTATTTTGGCTCTTTTGCCTAATTATTTAGAGCGATCAGGATCTTCATTAGTATATATGTGTAAAAGATTAATAGAAGAATCAAATCATCCATTATCAGGTTTTTTTTTGAACGATGTAGACGATTTAATATTAAAAATAAAGAAATTAAAAACGAGTAATCAAAAAGTTTTATTGATTGGTGTTTCTTATGCTTTAATGGATTTATGTGATAAGGAACTAGAATTGAACGAACAATTTATTGTTATGGAAACAGGAGGAATGAAAGGTTTGAGAAAGGAGCTGTTAAAGCCTGAATTGCATACATATTTAAAAAAAGGATTTAAAATAAATAATATTCAAAGCGAATATGGCATGACTGAATTATTAAGTCAGGCTTATAGTTTACAAAACGGATTGTTTCAAAATCCACCTTGGATGAAATTTTTAATTAGAGAAATAGACGATCCTTTAATGATTAGAAATGATAATAAAACAGGAGGCATAAATGTGATAGATTTAGCTAATCAAAATTCATGCTCATTTATTGCAACAAAAGATTTAGGTCGTTTGGTTAAAAATAACGACATAGAATTCCTTGAATTAATGGGACGATATGACCATAGCGATACAAGGGGTTGTAACTTAATGATAGATAATTTTTAATCGCTCTGACGCCCTGCAAGTAAAAACATTACCGCCATTCGAATAGCAACTCCATTTTCAACTTGATCGAGAATGATAGATTGATCGCTATCTGCAACATCGCTTGTTATTTCTACACCACGATTTATTGGGCCTGGATGCATAACTATTATCTTTTTAGACAAACTATTCAGCAGAGCTTTGTCTAGGCCATACATCATAGTATATTCCCTAAGTGATGGGAAATATTTAATTTCCTGTCGTTCTAATTGAATACGAAGCATATTTGCTACATCACACCATTCCAAAGCTTTTCTCAAATTCAACTCTACTTCAACATCTAAACTTTTAATATACTTTGGAATTAAAGTTTGTGGCCCGCATACTTTAACTAATGCTCCTAATTTTTGCAAGCAAAATATATTTGAGAGTGCTACGCGAGAGTGTAATATATCTCCAACAATGACTATCTTTTTTCCTTTTAAATTACCTAACTTTTCTTGCATAGAAAACGCATCTAATAAGGCTTGAGTTGGATGTTCGTGTGAGCCATCACCAGCATTAATAATTTTGGCATTTACTTTTTTTGATAAAAAAATAGCAGCACCAGGACTAGCATGGCGCATAACCAGCATGTCTACTTTCATCGCTAAAATATTATTTACAGTATCAACAAGTGTTTCTCCTTTTTTAACCGAAGAAGTTGAGGCGGAAAAATTAATTACATCAGCGCTAAGCCTTTTTTGAGCAAGTTCAAAAGACAAACGTGTTCTTGTAGAATTTTCGAAGAATAAATTGGCTACAGTAATATCGCGAAGAGATGGAACTTTTTTAATAGGACGATTAATAACGTCTTTAAAATTTTGAGCGGTGCTTAAAATTAATTCAATATCTAATTTAGTAAGTTGTTTAATTCCGAGTAGGTGATTTACGCTTAGATTGCTCATTTTTTTGAAACACGAATTTCAAAAGTTAAAGGTAGCTTTTATTTTTCAATTAAAAAACTTTATTTTAGGTATCTCTCTTTTATAATAAACAAATGATGAAGCGAATGTCCACATATAGCTATCCCTATGTCATTTACAGTTAGTTCTCCAGCTGGCATTATTCCTTTGGAAAAGAGTTTATTCGAAGAAAAATTTTTGAAAAGACTAATTGTCGAACTTCTCAAATTAATCCACTCTTCTTTAATATCGGATAATAATCTCAAATTCGCTTCGCTATTAGTTGCATACTTATTTTCATCAAACGATTGAGATGGCTGTGTTTCACCCCTTGCAAAACTTAAAGCTCTCGTACAAAAAATGCGCTCCGTATCCATACAATGAATTAAAACCTCTTTAATAGTCCACTTACCTTCTGAGTAGCTGTAGTTTTCTTGGTTAGGAAGTATAGATTCAATTAATTTTAAAGCCTCTAAATGAGATTCGGCAAGGGCATTCAACACATTTTTTTCTTTTACTAAACTGATGTATTTTTTTAAATAATCACCCATCGTTTCTTTTTGTAAGAAGCTTGGTTTTATTTATCTAAAAGAGTTATTTTATCAATCCCTTCACTTTCTTTCCATTCTACTCTAACATTTTGTGTGGCAATAGAATCGATCGTAATTCCGATATATTTAGCTTGAATAGGCACATGGCGAAATAATCTTCTATCTACTAAAACTAATAATTCAACATCGTTTGGCCTTCCAAATGCTTGAATTGCATCAAGTCCTGCTCGTATCGTTCTGCCTGTAAATAATACGTCATCTATTAAAATCAAGTTTTTATCTTCAATTATAAAATCAATATTTGTTCGGTTAGGAATAAGTTCTTTTTTTCTAAAATCATCACGATAAAATGTAATATCTAATTCTCCACATTTAATGTTTTTAGTTTTTAAGATAGATTGTAATTCTTTTTGAATACGTTTAGCCAGAAAAATTCCGCGAGGTTGAAGACCAATAATAACGGTCTTGCTAAAGTCATTATGAACTTCTATAAGTTGGCAACATAAACGTTTGATAGTGACATCAAACTTTTTTTTATCTAATAAAATTTTCGGCTTCACTTTTTTGTAATATATATAAATAGGCTCTAAGATAATTATTTATTTTTACTAGCAATAATTATGGTTACAGGGCGGCCTGTAATTTATCATTAATTAAAACTTTAGCTAGTTTAACCCGTTGAACAACAGTTCGCATATTGTTATTATTATTTAGCTTTTTTGTTTAAATTTATTGATGGCATTAATTGTGAAATCGCTTAGTACTAATTTCCCACTCATACTTGCACGTTCGATTAAAAGTTGATCCCAATTTTCGGTTCCTTTCCACATTTCTTTTTTAAGCATTTCCATTGCTTCAGGATTACTTGATGCTAAAATTTGACTTAGAGTTTCAATACCTTTATCCATTTCTTCTATATTAGAAAAAACTTGATTATAAAGTCCTTTTTGTTTAGCCCATTCGGCTGTTTGCCATTCTGAAGCGTTAATCGTTAGTTGACAATAAGCAGAACTACCTATTTTCCTTTCAACTGCTGGGCCAACAACAAATGGACCAATTCCAATTGCTAATTCACTTAATTTTACCGAAGCTGAATCGACTGCAAAAGTATAGTCTGCAGAGCAAGCTATTCCTACTCCTCCTCCAACAGTTTTGCCTTGAATTCGGACAATAATAAATTTAGGAGCTTTTCGCATGGCATTAATAACTGAGGCAAAGCCCGAAAAAAACTTTAATCCACTTTCAGAATCTTTAATAGCAATTAATTCGTCAAAACTTGCGCCCGCACAAAAAGCTTTATCTCCTTCACTTTTTAAAACAATCACTTTGGCAGTTGGGTTTTTTCCTAATTTTTCAATTTCGGTAGTTAGCATATTTAGCTGAGAGCCGGGCATTGAATTACTTTGAGGATGATAAAAGGTAATGGTAGCGATACCGTTTTTTATTTCTGAGATCACGAATTGTTCTGGCATAATAGAATTGAAATATGAATTTAAATTAAAACTATAATTAAAGGATCAAAAATGAAAAAAAATTAAATTAGATTTATATGCAAATTTAATTTTTGTATCGAATTATTTTTCAAAACATTATTTTTTCATTTAAATGTAAATTTATTAAGAATTTTAATAGTAAAATGAGAATTTAAGAGAAAATCGGAGTATAAGAACCAAATTTTTAATTTTTGAAAATTTATGTTAACTTTGTTGATTATTATTATTTAACAAAACAAATTTTAAATTTTTTTTAATAAAACAGTATTATTTCGAAAATACATGAAACTAACATTAACTATTTTTTGTGCTTTTTTTATTAGCTTTTTTGTTAATTCACAAACACAGATTGTTGTAAGCAATGATTTACCAAACAAAATAGCTATTAATACTTCTTTAGAATTTAATTTAAAAATAATAAAAGGAACGATTTCACAAGATTTCAATTACTATTTGGAAGTTCCTCAAGGTATTAGTATTATTGGATTAGATTTAAAAAGCGGTGAGTTTTCTTTTAATAATAATGTTGCGAACATTAAATGGAACTATCTTCCCGAAGAGCCAGAATTTTCTGTAATATTAAAACTTAGTTCTTCTGAAAAAGTTGGAAAGATGGCTTTTATTCAAAGAGTTACTTATCCTTTTGAAGGTTCTACTAAAGAAGATCAAATTGAACCCTTTTATATTCAATTTGGTGAAGTTGACTCAGCTGTTAATAATACAAATGTAACGATATCTGAAGAATCAAAAATCACTCAACCTGCTCAATCAGAAGCTACAAATACAATTTCTGCCCTTGAAGCCTCAAATACGCAAACAGTTACTTCAGATCAAATTACTCCGAGCGCTCCAATAACAGATAATAGTGTGCCTCAAGCAAATCCAGATTCTTTATTACGTCAATTTACCTCCAAAATCCAGCCGATTGAAACTGATAACAAAAGTATTAATGAATTAATACAACAAGCTTTTCAGTTAAGACAAGATGCTAAAGCGGCAAATATTACTGGGTTAAAAGAAAAAGCCGAAGCTCAGAACTTACTTTCCTTGTCGAGCGAAGAATTTAAGGTTGCAGATACAATTGTAGATGTTAAGAAAAAAAATCAAGCACTAGAAAATGCAAGTAAAAAGAAATTAAAGGCAGAAAATAATGATTTGGCGGCAAATAAAATACTAGAATTGGCAAAATCATTAAACGAAAGTGCTGATGCAATCGACAGAATTGTTCAAAATAAAAACAATTCAGATTTAAAAAAGGAGCTTACAAATAAGGGAGATCAAACTGAAAATGGAAGCCAAATAGAAAAAGGAGATCCAAATGAAAAATCAAATAATTCTGATAAAATAGCTAAAGAATCAAAAAATAAAAAAGATAATGAAGATGATGAAAAATCAATTTCTAAATTAAAAAGTTTTTTTAGCAAAAAAAATCGTTCAGAAAATGAAATAGAATATAGGGTTCAAATAGGTTCATTTATTTCAAAGCCAAATAAATCTAATTTTAAAGGAGTTCGTAAATTAGAAATTACCAAAGAATCAGATTTGTATAAGGCTTTAGTTGGTAGTTTTGATTCCCGCGATGAAGCGCTAATTCAGAAAAACGAATTAATATCAAAAGGATTTGATGCCTTTATTGTGACCTATAAAGGTGGACTTAGAGTTAAATAATTAATTACATTTATAATTAATTACATTTTTACCTTTTAATTATTGTCAAGTTGTCACTTTATTCTGCCAAATAAAGCAGCAATAAATTATTTTTTCTGAAAAATTGACTAAAAATTGAAAAATAGGAGTGATGGCATAATTTATGCTCAAGTTTTAAAACAATAACTTAAATTAAAATAATATGGCAAAATCAAATGTAAATGTAAAGCCTTTGGCAGATAGAGTTTTGGTAGAACCAGCTATGGCCGAAACAAAAACAAGTGGAGGGATAATTATTCCTGATACAGCAAAAGAAAAACCTATGCGAGGTAAAATTATAGCTGTTGGAAATGGCAAGCCTGAAGAACCAATGACTGTTAAGGTTGGAGATACTGTTCTTTATGGAAAATATGCTGGTACCGAACTTACAATCGAAGGTAAAGATTACCTAATTATGAAAGAAAGCGATATCTACGCAATTGTATAAAACAATTATCAATAAATTAATTTTAACAATAATTTAAATAAAAAAAATGGCAAAAGAAATAACCTTTAATATAGAAGCTCGCGATGCATTAAAACGTGGAGTAGATGCATTAGCAAATGCAGTAAAAGTAACATTAGGTCCAAAAGGTCGTAATGTAATCATTGATAAAAAATTCGGTTCACCTCAAATAACAAAAGATGGTGTAACGGTTGCAAAAGAAATAGAATTAAGTCACCCAGTTGAAAATATGGGCGCTCAATTGTTAAAAGAAGTTGCCTCTAAAACTGCTGATATAGCTGGAGACGGAACAACAACTGCTACAGTATTAGCACAAGCTATTGTTACTGCAGGTTTAAAAAATGTAGCTGCTGGAGCAAATCCAATGGATTTAAAACGCGGTATTGATAAAGCAGTAATTGCTGTAGTTGAAAATTTAAAAAAACAATCTCAAACTATCGGTAACGAAAATAAAAAAATTGAGCAAGTTGCAACAATTTCTGCAAATAACGATACCAATATTGGTAAATTAATAGCCCAAGCAATGGGTAAAGTTAAAAAAGAAGGAGTAATTACTGTAGAAGAAGCAAAAGGAACAGACACTACTGTTGAGGTTGTGGAAGGCATGCAATTTGATCGTGGTTATATTTCTCCATATTTTGTTACTAATGTAGATAAAATGGAAGTAGTTATGGAAAGTCCATATGTATTGATTTATGAGAAAAAAATCAGTGCCATGAAAGAACTATTGCCTATTCTTGAAAAAGCTGTTCAATCAGGTAAGCCATTATTAATTATTGCCGAAGATTTAGATGGAGAAGCTTTACAAACTCTTGTTGTTAATCGTTTACGCGCTAATTTAAAAATATGTGCAGTAAAAGCTCCTGGATTTGGTGATCGCAGAAAAGCAATGTTAGAAGACATTGCAATTTTAACTGGAGGAACTTATATTAGCGAGGAACAAGGACGAAGATTAGAAGATATGGAATTATCAGATCTTGGTAAGGCAGAAAAAATTACCATTGATAAAGATAATACAACCATTGTAAATGGAGATGGTAAAAAAACCGAAATTACTTCTCGTGTAAATCAAATCAAAGCTCAAATTGAATCTACAACTTCTGATTACGACAAAGAAAAATTACAAGAACGTTTAGCTAAACTGGCTGGTGGTGTTGCAGTTCTTTATATTGGTGCTGCATCTGAAGTGGAAATGAAAGAGAAGAAGGACAGAGTAGACGACGCTTTAGCAGCAACAAGAGCAGCTGTAGAAGAAGGTATTGTTCCGGGTGGTGGAACTGCATATATTCGTTCTATTGTTGCTTTGGATAAATTAAAAGGAATTAACGAAGATGAAAATACAGGAATTGCTATCGTAAAACGTGCGCTAGAAGAACCATTAAGACAAATTTGCACAAATTGCGGAATTGAAGGCTCAATTGTTGTTCAACGTGTAAAAGAAGGAAAAGATGATTTTGGCTTTAATGCAAGAACTGAAATTTATGAAAATTTATTGAAAGCAGGCGTTATAGATCCTACTAAAGTAAGTCGTGTTGCTCTTGAAAATGCAGCTTCTGTTGCAGCGATGTTGTTAACTACAGATTGTGTTTTAGCAGAGAAAAAAGAAGAAAAACCTGCAATGGGTGGTGCTCCTGATATGGGCGGCATGGGCGGCATGATGTAAGTAAATTCTAAATTCTAAAATTTATAAAAAAACTCCCGATTTATTCGGGAGTTTTTTATTTTGTGAAGTATGTATTAATTAAAAATTATTCAAGTGCTTGTTTTAGGTCGTTTAATAAATCATCAATATCCTCAACACCGACACTTAATCTCAGTAAATTATCAACTACACCAGATTTTTCTCTTTCTAATTTTGGAATAGAAGCATGAGTCATAGTTGCTGGATGATTAATTAATGATTCAACGCCACCCAAACTTTCTGCCAAAGAAAAAACATGGAATGAGGAAGCAACTTTAAATGTATTTTCAATTGTTTTATCTTTTAATACAATAGAAATCATTCCGCCAAAATCACGCATTTGTTTTTTTGCAATCTCATGATTAGGATGATCAGTAAATCCTGGCCAGTAAACTTTTTCGATTTTAGGATGAGTTTTTAGATATTCTGCAACTTTTCTTCCATTAAAACAATGGCGTTCCATTCTTAAATGAAGTGTTTTAATACCACGCATAACCAAAAAACAATCCATAGGTCCAGGATTTGCTCCGCAGCTATTTAAAATAAAATATATTTGTTCATGTAATTTATCATCATTCATTATCAAAGCGCCCATTACTACATCGCTATGACCTCCTAAATATTTTGTTGCTGAATGCATTACTATATCAGCACCTAATTCTAAAGGATTTTGTAAAAAGGGAGAAGCAAATGTATTATCAACAGCTAATAATATTTTATTTGATTTTGATATCGCCGAGCAGGAAACAATATCAATTATTTGCATGGTTGGATTAGTTGGTGTTTCAACCCAAATTAATTTTGTATTTGTATTAATATATTTTTGGATATTATTGGTATCAGTTAAATTTATAAAATGAAACTTAATTCCATAGTTTTCATAAATTTTAGTAAAAATACGGTAAGAGCCACCGTATAAATCATCTCCTGTTATAACTTCATCTCCTGGCCTAAGCATACGAATAACAGCGTCTATTGCACCCATGCCACTGCTAAAACAAACGCAATGTTTTCCATTTTCAAGAGCTGCAATATTTTTTTGCAAAGCTTCACGGGTTGGATTTTTGCCACGGGCATAGCCATAACCTTTATTTACCCCTGGCGATTCTTGCACATAGGTTGATGTTTGAAAAATAGGAGTCATAATGGCACCAGTTGATGGATCGGCATCTGCTCCAGCATGAATGGCTTTAGTGCCAAATTTGTAATCGTCTTGCATTGACATATTTATTTGAGATGTTATAAAAATTAGATAATTGCGACTTTATTTTTTCGATTAAAAAACCAAAAAATACCGGCAATAAGAATTCCAACCAAGGTTAAAATAAGGCCTTTATTTAAAAAACGAGAATGATATTCTAAATTTATAGAATGCTTTCCTGAACTAAGATAAATACCAGTCATTCCATTATTCACTAAAATTGTTTCTGTTTCTTTACCATCTAATTTTAATTGCCACCCTTTATCTTTTGGAAAACTTAAATACATTATTTTATTTTTTGACACACTTATATTTCCTTCAATTTTATTTTCAGAAAATAGGACTGTTTTCAAACTTTCATTTTTTAACGAATCAACAGAATTCTTTAAATAATCCCATGTAAATTTATTTAATTCTAAGGTGTCTTTTAGAGATAATCTTTTTAAACCTATTGCATTAGAAAGCTCCTGATCACTTAATACACATGCTTTTAAACTTACTAAATCTTTTTGGATAGAAGAAAGTAAATCAAAATCTGTTTGACTAATGTATTGATTGTAAGTATAACCTAAAGGTAAATTAAATTTACTTTTTAATACGACTACATCTCCAAATTTAGCAACCGAGTCATGAGTATTTAACCAAACCGGATTTTTTGATACCTCTTTTGTTAATACATATTTTACATGATTAAGCGACTCCAAAAAAGGTCTGCTTATTAATCCGTCAACCCATCTGCTGGCAAATTCATTATTTTTATCTATAACATTATAAGCACGCATATAATTAATGTAATTTATTTGTGCAAATGAATTATAGCTGCTTGTCCCATAATAAGAATGAACTTTATGATCGGTAATACTTCCGTGCATTGCGCCACCAGAGAAATAACTTTTATCTACTCTAAAAAAACTTTTATCATTTTCTTTAATATATTTTATGGCTTCAATTGAATAATCGTTATACCCTATTTTTTCTTTGAGATCTCTTACCGAAACAATACTTCTTCGATTTGCAGAGAACTGAGAGATATAAGTTAATTCAAATACAACCATAATTAATAATATATATTTAATATTAGTAATGTTTTTAGATTTGCCTAACATAAAAATTAGGATAGCATAAAACACTAAAAACAGTCTAACAAAAAAGGCTATGGTATCATCAGATTTTAACTCTTGTATTCCTTGCTGGCCATTTGGATAAGTAATATTTGATTTGTAATTTATTGAACTTAAGATTAACCATAATATTAAAGTAGAAATTAAAGCGATTAGATTTACCTTTTTATGTTTTAAAATTAAATCTAAGGCATGAACAGAGAATAATATAAATACTAATGATAAAAAGAATGAGTAAGCTCTATAGTAATCGCCAGAAAATAACCAAAAGGCATATCTGAAATATGGAAAAAAGGTAGGGGTAAGCCAAATGATAAGCAGAGCGATGTACCATTTTCTTAAATTTTTCGAAATTAAAGGGAAGATTTGAGACATGAGAAGTAAACTTATCAATCCACAGTAACTAAAAGGCGCTTCTAAAAAATTTTGAATCCCGCTGAAACTATTTCCACTTCCTAAAATATCACTGCTCAACATTCTCATTACTGAAGTGCCAAATTCTACTTTATTTGAAGTAGCAAACATGGGAGAGTTGGCTAATTTATCAAAATAAGAATCCCCTCCACTGCCTCGGGGCGATTCTAACACTTGAAAAATATTTTCTAGTAAGAATGGCCCTGAGATTAATAAACCTATAGCACCAGCTATAATAAGTTTTCCGTATAAACCAAAAAACTTCTTTTTATCAAAATCATTTTCTTGTAAAAAACGAAAGGCGCCATAAAATAAAATAAATAGGCCATAGGTAAATAAATTTACAGGAAATGAGATTGCTGCTAAAAAAATGCCTAAAGAAAATAAGAACCACTTATTTTTTTGATAAATGCGTTCAAATCCTAATAGTAATAAAGCAAGGTTTAAAGCTTCAAAGGTGAATAAATACCAGCAGGATCCGATAATCATAAATCCACAAAATGAAAATAATAAAGTGCCAATAATTGCAGAATAGTTAGTGGTTTTTAGTGCTTTCAAAAAGAAATAAAATATACTTCCAGCAATAATAATTTCTAATAAAATAATATAAATAAATATTTTAGGCATACTTTGTGGCCCAATTAGCATGGCAATTAATTGGAATGGATCACGTAAAAAGCCACTTAAAATACCTTGTCCCATACCCTCTGCAAATGACCATTGCGGCCAACCATTTTTTTGAATATAATCGGCATAATGATGATAGTAAGGATACATCCCGTTTAGGGTATCGCTTCCAATATCTTTAAATTGAAAAACATTTTTTAATAATAAAAAATCTTTAAACACAAAAAAAGCAATAAAAATAATGAGCGATAAAGCTAAAAAGTAACTTTTGTTACCTAAATTTTCAAAAAAATCAGAAACAATTGTTTGTGAAGGGATTGTTTCTTTAGTTTTAGGTTGTTTCATAATATTTCTGCAAAGTGTAAATTAGGTTTTATTAAATTAAATATAAATTTAAAATATTTTTTAATTAATGTCTAAGATTGGTTTTTTATGTTTCCATCTTTTGTGGCTCCAAAGCCAATTAAATGGTTGAGAATTAATGTCTTTTTCGAGTTGTTTAACATGTAATTCGGTTATTTCTCCATCATTCATTTTTTTTGGATTTTCAGTAATAATATGAGCACTCAACTGATAATATCCGCGTTTAACCTTTTTATTAGACAAAAATATAACAGGATAATCAAATTTTTTAGCAATCTTTTCGGCACCAAAAAAAATGGCAGTGTCTTGATTTAAAAACTTTGTCCAATATGCACTTTCTGGAGAAGGTGTTTGATCAGCTATTAAACCTAGCGTATTCATAATTTTTTTTTCTCGAAGGATTAAAAGTTCTTTATAAACTCTACTCATAGGAATTATATTTCCACCCAGTCTCCCCCTTAATTTAAGCATAAATGAATCAAAGTTTTTGTTTGATAAGGGATGATAAACGCCTGTAATTAAAGATTTAAAATAAAATTGATGCGCGATAGCAGCCCACTCCCAATTGCCACAATGCCCCATAACACCAACAAAACTTTGTTGTTTATTAAAAAAGTGATTAAAAAGATCAAGATCTTCTTGATTAAGGGCACATCGTTTTTTAAATTCAGGTATTGAAATAGTAAGTAGTTTTATTGTTTCAAAAATAATGTCACAAAAATGTCGGTAAAATTCTTTACTAATTTTATTTATTTCTCTTTCTGATTTTTCTGGAAATGATTTTCTTAAATTATCAAGAACAACTTTTTTTCGATATGAAAAAACGTAGAAAATAATATAATATAAGACGTTGCTTAATCCAAATAATATCCAAAATGGTAAAATTGAAATAAAATAGAGGCAAGGAATAATAAATATATTAAATAACAACTTAATCAATTAGAAGTTTGGTTTTAGTAGATATTTGCTATAAAAATCAATAATATAATCAACAGCTTCATCAGCAGAATCAACAATTTTGAATAACTCTAAATCTGCTTCATGAATGTTTTTTTCTTCTTCTAACACAGTTAATTTAAGCCATTGGGATAAGCCGTTCCAATAATCTTTTCCAACAAGAACTACAGGAAATTGAGCAATTTTATTAGTTTGAACCAAGGTGATGGCTTCAAATAATTCATCTAAAGTTCCAAAACCTCCTGGCATTGCAACAAATCCTTGAGAATATTTTAAAAAAATAGTTTTTCTTACAAAAAAGTAATCAAAATTTATGCATTTATCAGAATCAATAAATTCGTTATGTTTTTGTTCAAATGGTAAATCAATATTTAAGCCTACAGATTTTCCATTTCCTTTTCGAGCGCCTTTATTTGCTGCCTCCATTATACCAGGGCCACCT
>Ga0209297_1000856_pt1 | contig 18554 bp, 16 predicted proteins | sample S_130805_MF_Meta_FD_187322 | JGI IMG/M metagenome (GOLD analysis project Ga0209297, IMG submission 187322) | Freshwater microbial communities from Lake Simoncouche, Canada to study carbon cycling - S_130805_MF_MetaG (SPAdes) (version 2) | ecosystem: Environmental > Aquatic > Freshwater > Lake ...
TTCTGGAATGTAATGCCCACCAAACCTCTGCTCTTGCCAATCTCGCCCAACAGTTCGGATACTCATCTACCACCATCCACTCCGACCTCACCTCCCGCCCTCGATTTGTCGAGGCCCGCCGCGATTCAGACCCTTGCCTCTCTGCCTCATTTGCGTGAAAATCCTACTTCCATGAGACGCGCCATCTATCCCGGCACGTTTGACCCCGTAACTCTGGGTCACCTCGACGTCCTCGCCCGCGCCGCCCGTCTTTTCGATCAGGTCATTGTCGCCGTGGCTGAAGATAGTTCAAAAGATGCCACTTTTCCCACCGCCCTTCGTGTTCAGCTTCTTCAGGAAAGTATTCGCCATGAACCTTGGATCTCCCAAGTTCAGGTCACATCCTTTCGTGGCCTGCTCGTCGAATTCGCACGAAAAAATCAGGCTGTAGCGGTCATTCGCGGCCTTCGTGCCGTGTCTGACTTCGAGTACGAATTCCAACTCGCACTCACAAACCGCAGGCTTCATCCAGACCTTGAATCCGTTTTTCTCATGCCCCGCGAAACCCTCTCCTTCATCAGCTCCCACCTCGTCCGTGAACTGGCTCGTCTCGGGGCACCCCTGGAGGACTTCGTTCCGGCCTCAACAGCCTCAACCTTGCGGCAACACTACTCAAAAAAATGAAGATCGATCCCCGCCAGATTCCCGAGGAGGGACTGGAACTGACAGGTTCTGTTCCCCTCGCCGACTACGATATCCCCATCGGGGAAATTCGCGGTTGGAACTCAATTCACTACCGGTTCCAAGCCCACAAAGTTGGCCAAGAAGTCACAATTACGGGAACCCTCGCTTCAAACTTCGAAACCCCTTGTGCTCGATGCCTCGATTTCATCCCTTGGGAGCTCAAGATCAACGACTTCTGTCAGGTTCTTGCCGCTCCAGATGAGGCTTTGCTCGACTTGACGCCACTCATCCGAGAGGACATCATTCTAGCCCTTCCGCTTGCAGCCCGCTGTGAGTTGGACGGTGCAGGTCGGTGCCCGCGTTCGGGGAGAGTCTATGCTCCCCCCAGCCAGGACGACTTCGCCGAAAAAAGACGAGCCTCGGTCTGGCGGGATTTGGACCAACTCAAAACGGAGAATTGAAACCATGGGAGTCCCGAAACGCAAAACATCCAAGATGCGCCTGCGCATGCGCCGCGCGGCTCACCGCCGTGATCTACCTCAACTCCGTCGTGACAAGACTGGGAACTTCCATCTCCCCCATGTGGTGGATCCCGCAACCGGCCGTTATCGCGATCGCCAAGTCCTGACCATCGAGACCCCTGCCGCCTAATTCTTACCCCGTGATTTCACGGGTTCTTTGATGAAGATTGCGCTCGATGCGATGGGAGGAGACCACGCTCCCGAACGTCCTGTTGCTGCTGCCCTCGAAGCTCTCACACACTATCCTCAAATCGAAAAACTGCTCCTTTTTGGTCAGGAAAATCGTATCCGCGAGGAACTTCAAAAACTCGACCACTCCCAACCTCCCCCTCGTCTCGAAATCCGCCACTGTAAAGATGTCATCGAAATGGGGGATTCCCCCGTAGAATCTCTTCGTCGCAAAAGGGATAACTCCATCCTTCGCTCCATCGAGGCCGTTCGAGATGGCTTGGCCGATGCTGCCGTTTCCGCGGGACACACCGGAGCCATGGTTGCCGCTGCCACTATTCGATTGAGAACTCTTCCTGGAATCAATCGCCCCGGCATCGCCACCATTATGCCCACCGAGACCAACCTCTTCATTCTCCTCGATGCCGGCGCCAATCTCGATGCCCGCCCAGAACACCTTCTCGATTACGCCCTGATGGGCTCGATCTACTCCGAGGAAATTCTCGGCTACAAAAAACCCAAGGTGGGCCTCCTCTCGATTGGCTCGGAAGATGTCAAAGGCAACAGCCTGACGAAAGAGGGCTTCAAACTCCTCTCGACCGCTCCAATTAACTTCGTCGGCAATATTGAAGGACGGGATCTTTTCGAACGACCGGTCGAAGTCGTAGTCTGCGATGGTTTCGTAGGAAACGTAGTTCTTAAAACCAGTGAAAGCATTGCTTCCGCCATCTTCTCCTGGTTGAAACATGAAATTCAGAAAACGCCCATCCGTATGGCAGGTGCTTGGCTAGCTCGTGCCGCCTTCAAGGCGATTAAGAAAAAAACCAGCTACGAAGAGTATGGTGGCTCCCTGCTTCTCGGAGTAAATGGGATCTGCGTCATTGCCCACGGAAGCTCAAGCGTGAAGGCGATTCGTAATGCCGTTCGCGTTTCCGTCGAGGCCATCGAACACGGGGTGAACGATCGCATTATTCGGGCCGCCGAAATTGCGGGTGCCCACAAGGAAGCCCAAGCCGATGCCGTCCCAGCCTGAGTCAGGCCTGCATATCGCCGGGACCGGCGTATATCTCCCCTCCCGCATCGTTACCAACCAAGACCTGGAAAAACTTGTCGACACTACCGACGAGTGGATTCTGACCCGTACGGGCATCAAAGAACGTCGTATCTCGTCCGAACAGGAAACCTCCACCTTCATGGGTGTCGCTGCGTCGAAGCAAGCCCTGGCCCAAGCCCAACTCGCCGCTTCCGACCTTGATCTCATCCTTGTCGCGACTGTTACCCCCGACTCTTTTTTTCCATCAGCGGCTTGCCGCATCTCGGCAGAACTTGGGGCTACGGGTTGCCCCGCCTTCGATCTTCAAGCCGCCTGTTCTGGCTTTGTCTACGGACTAATTCTTGCCGAACAGTTTCTGCGCTCAGGCACCGCTAAAAATATTCTTCTCGTGGGGTCCGAGCGACTCTCCTCCGTCGTGGACTGGAGAGATCGCAATACATGCGTCCTTTTTGGAGACGGGGCGGGAGCGGTTGTGCTCCGTTCTCAGGCGGGCTACCGAGGCCTTTTGGCATTCGATTGGGGTGCCGATGGCTCCAGTTCAGATCTTCTTCATCTCCACAACCCACAAGCTCGAGGCCGGGCAACACAACCTCCTGCCCCTCTCGCACCCGATTGCATCGTGATGGCAGGGAAAGAAATATTTAAACAGGCAGTCCATGCCATGGCCGACTCTTCAAAGCGCACCCTTAAAAAGGCAGGAGTAAAACTGGAAGACGTAAAGTGCGTCATCTCCCACCAAGCCAACATCAGAATCATTGATGCTCTGGTGGACAAACTAAAATTCCCAAGGGAGCGCTGCTTCGTGAACGTTCATAAGTACGGTAACATGTCCGCCGCCTGTATCCCCGTCGCCCTTCACGAAGTTGGCCCCGAAATGAAGCTCCAAAAAGGGGATAAGGTCCTGCTTGTCGCCTTCGGCGGTGGCCTCACCTGGGCCAGCGCCTTGATCGAGTGGTAGCCCTCCCCCCAACAGAATCGCTCGCTCCTCGGATCATCTCGGATTACGAACGTGCTCTTCACTCAGACGGCAGACGCCAGCTAGGACTATTTGCCATTGAGGGATTTCGTCTTCTGGAAAGAGCCCTTGCTACCTCCACTCCACTAACTCATGTCCTGATCAGCGATCAAGCAGACCACGATCCATCTTCCCGCCTTCAGACTCTTCTTCAAAATCTCCAACAGAAAAAACAGCCGATTCTCACCATTCCTCACTCCACAATGGAGAGATTGACCGAAAACCGTACTTTGGGATCCGTTTTGGCTTTGGCGAAAATTCCCACTTCTCCTGATCTACCTCAATTCTTCTCACAACTTTCTTTAGGACCCCAAAGCAAAATTCTCGTCTTAGATGAAATGATGGACCCCGGTAACGTGGGAGCTCTGCTTCGCACTTCTCACGCAATGGGAGTCTCCGCTGTTTTCGCAATCGGAGGCACGGACCCCTATCACCCCCGAGCCGCACGCACCTCCATGGGTAGTATATTTCGAGTTCCTATCCTTCGCCTCCCAAGCGTCGATCCCCTGCTTCCACTTTTTAACCTGCACAATATCTTCACGGTAGGTGCTACCCCTGAGGCTCAAACCCCCCTGCCTTCTGCAAAACTCCCCAACCAAGCTCTTGCTCTCTTCGTGGGTAATGAGGGCAAAGGTCTATCCTCCTCCGTTCGTAAGGTTCTCGACCTTCTGGTTGCCATCCCCATGAGCAACTCCATCGACTCCCTCTCCATCAACGCCGCCACCGCGGTCATCCTTTACGCAATGACCCACCCATCCAAACCTTTAAAGCCTTAAGCCCTTATTCCAACTCTCCCCTCCCATGAGTCATCATTTTTTGAGTGAGGCAGATTCTTTATCCATAATCTTACTGATCAGGACTTCAGCGCACCTTCTTCCTGCTCCCAAATGCTCCTGAAAACACGCCTTCGCTCGCCGGCCTAGCTCCTCTCGCTCGACCGAATTCGCCAACAGTTCTCCCACTACCTGCTCCAGCTCATCCGCCGATCCTGTCACCCGTATCGCCTTTGCTTCCTCAAATTCTCTTCGTAGCGGCATAAAGTTCTCCATATGGGGACCTGCCACAATCGCCCGACCATGCCGCGCCGCCTCAAGAAAGTTTTGTCCCCCCGTCCCCGTCAGCGTCTTACCAATGAAAACCACATCGGCCGTAGGATACAGATCCCGTAACTCCCCCGTCGTATCCACCAGCAAAATATCAGGATCCGTTTGACCCTCCTGCTCCAACCGGGATCGTCGAACCACCCTCAAACCCGTCTCTCCCAACTCACCCAAAATCGAATTTGTCCTTTCCGCATGCCTAGGCACCAACATCAATCTGAGCTGCGGGTATCTCCCTTTAAGATTCTTGACCCTGTCCGCCAAAATCCTTTCCTCTCCAGGATGCGTGCTCCCTCCTAACAACAAAATCTGCCCATTTCCCCAACCCGCGGCCTGACGCAACTCCCTTCCCTTTCCAGGATGATCCGCAACAAGGGCCGCAACATCGTACTTCATACTACCCATCAGATGCAGCCGCTCTTGAGGAAACCCTGCAATGGCGAAACGTCTCATGTCCTCCTGACTCTGAACTCCAATCCAATCGAATAACTGCAAAACGGGCCGAACAAACGTTCTAGCGATTCGAAAAAGCCTTCGGTTCCTTCGCGACAATCTGGAATTCACCAAAAAGACCTCCACGCCCATCTTACGCGCCCGCCAAAGCATATTGGGCCAGATCTCGTTCTCAACCAAGATCAGGGCAGCCGGACGAATTCGCCGAAACGCACGTAACATAGCATAGTAAAAATCCGTTGGTACGTAGACCAAACGTGTGTTCGCATCCAAAAGCGGTTCTCCCACCTTTCGCCCCGTCGGAGTCCCCGTCGTTAGCAAAACCCGAAGATCGGGTTTCTTCGCCCGCAACTCTCGGACCAGAACTCGTGCCAGCAACATCTCTCCTACACTCACCGCATGAATCCAAACGGGCTGACGTGGATCTTTCAGCCACTCCTTCAAATCCTTAGGGTAGTGACCCAACCTTTCTCCCAATCGTTCCCAAAACGGCTGTCGTCGCCAAATGAGATAGGTGAAGTAAGGCCACGTCAGCGCAAACCCCAGCGCAAACAGAATATTATATCCTATCTTCAGCCAGCTCTCAGGAATCGTTTTCATGCTCTGGGATGCGCCTTCCCATAGGCCCCACGCAACCTTTCCGTGGTGACCTTCGTGTAGATCTCTGTGCTCGTTAATCTCGCGTGCCCCAACAGCTCCTGCACCGCCCGCAGATCTGCACCCCGCGCGAGCAGATGGGTTGCAAAACTGTGCCGCAACTTGTGCGGAGTTAGAGATGGATCCAACTCCGCCTCCGCCAAGTACTCTTTTAAATTTCTCTGAAATACACGCGCACACAGACGTTCCCCCCTCGGCCCCAAAAAGGCAGGACCCGCCTCCCTCCTCCACCCAGCCGGCAACTTTTCTAAATACTTTGCCATTCCCTCCCGAACCGCTTCTCCCAACACCACAAGTCTCTCTTTTCCGCCCTTTCCTCTCACTTTCAGAGTTCGCTTTCCCTCCTCATGAAAAGACCTCCACGAAAGGCTGAGCGCTTCCCCCAAACGCAACCCCGTTCCATAAAGCAGTTCCAAAAGAGCTGCATCCCGCCACCTCGACCATGCAGGCTCTTTCCGACCCGCCGCCTTACGTGGTTTTTTTTCCAACAGACGGCAAGGGGCCGACAAAAGATTTGCCATCTGCTCCTCACTCAAAAACCGTGGCAAACTTTTACGAGGCCGGGGTAACCGCAGACCCGCAGCAGGATTATCCGCTCTCTCACCTCGAGACTGCATCCACTGGAAAAAAGTCCGTAAAGCCGAAAACCGTAAACGAACAGAGGCTGGCCCATGACGCCCCTCTCCCGCCAACCCGTGAAGGTATGCACGACACTCCGCCTCCCCCACCTCCTCCCAACTGCCCTTCCGTTTTTTCTGAAACTCTCCCAACACCTGATGATAGTTGCGAACCGTGTGAGGCGATAAACCTCGCTCCTCCGCCAAATGTCTCAAAAAAGCAGCCAACTTAGGGTCGGCTGCCTCGATCGTATGAGTTTTCAGGCCGCCGCGCTCGCCCGGGCTTTGGCCGTTTTGGCGCTCTTGGGCTTGCGCGGTTCGCGAGGCGGAAAGTCAAAAGAGACTTTCCCGTCTTTCCACATCAAAAACGCAGAAAACGGCCGCCTTGTCTTGTTGGAAATAAATTTTTCCAATAGGGCCGTCTTCCCATTCTTAAGAAGGTCCTGCACCTCAGTTACGGTGATATCGCGATTTAGAATCTTTTTCGAGACCTTGAAAGTACAGGTCGCCGGCTTCGCCACACTATGTTCACAAACGTACCGAAGTTGACTCATGAACATCTTCCCACTGCACGCAGGGCACTGACCCAGTGGCTCCTGCCCTGTGAAATCCAAAGTTCCCTCCTCCTCCCCCACGACCAGCTCGATCTTGCGACCTTCCCCCAATTTAAGACCGGCAGAAAAAGGCCTTCCCAACCGACTTCGAAATCCATCCACTAATCCCATCGTGCCCTTTTGCAACAATTCGAGAAATTCGTGAGCCTCAATCCTTCGCCCTGCCAAAACCTTTCGCACCGCGTACTGCTGATCCAATGTGCGATACTCCCGCAAAGTCTCCTCAAACTCCTGCCCCGTCTGCGGGTCCTTGAAATCCAACTTGCGTAACACGTGATCCTTGTCCTGGAAAACCCGTGCCTTTTCCACAATGTCCCGAGTCACCTTCTGGATTTCTCGCATGAACTCCTCCCTCTTCATCCGTCCATGCTCCACCTCCTTCAACTTGTATTCCCACTCCCCTGTCATCTCAGGGGATTGCAAAATCTCAATCCCTAAAGCGTCCAGCGTCTCGAATAATCCGAAGGCTTTCGCTGTCGGCACAAGCTCCCGCCCGATTCGACGCACGTACTCTTCCGAGATGAGGGTCTCGATGGTGGCCGCGCGCGTGGCAGGAGTACCCAAACCCCGCTCCCCCATCGCCTCCCGCAACGCATCATCATCCAACGTTTTTCCTGCTCCTTCCATAGCACTCAGAAGCGTCGCCTCTGTCATTCGTGCTGGGGGCTTCGTCTGCAACCCTTCCGCCAAAATTGCTACAGTTTTAACCTTCTCCCCCTCCACCACGGGAACCAGCAACTTCCCCTCCTCACCACCACCCTCCTCCGCCGCCTCCTTTCCGTACACAGCCAACCAACCTGCCTCTTTCAGAATTTTTCCATCCGTGCGAAAGGCATGCCCCTCCACCCGTGTGATCCGATTCGTTACCTCATAAATGGCCTCCGGATAAAATACAGCGATAAACCGCCGTACAATCGCCGCATACACCTTCATCTCGATCTCATCCAACTTGGCTGGAATCTGCTGAGTAGGAATAATGGCAAAGTGGTCACTCACCTTCGCCGTGTTAAAAATTCTCTTGGTTGGCTTCAGCCACCCCTTTTTCAGCACGGCTTCTGAAAACTCCCCAAACTCACTGCCCTTAAAGTTCTCCAACGTCGACTGAGCCACTCCCAAATAATCCTCAGGTAAATAGCGGGAATCGGTACGCGGATACGTAATCGCTTTATGCTTTTCGTAAAGGGCTTGAGCAATCTGCAGGGTCCTGCGGGCCGATAAACCAAAACGACTATTCCCCTCCCGTTGCAGGCTAGTTAAGTCATACAACAGCGGAGACAACTGACGGGAAGGCTTCTTCTCATCATGCACCTCTCCACTTTTTCCCTTACACTCAGCCACAATCTTCTCGGCACTCTTCTGATTCCACAAACGCTCGGGCCTTTGCTCCGCCCCTCGTTCCGAAACTTTCTGATCGGCTAACTTCTCGTCAAACCACTTTCCCTCATACTCTCCCGCCTTGGCTCCAAACGTGGCGTGCACCTCCCAGAATTCCTTTGGGACAAAAGCCCGAATCTGCTTCTCCCGCTCTACCAAAATACTCAGGGTCGGTGTTTGCACTCGCCCGGCCGTGGTCAGAAAAAATCCACCCCCCTTCGAATTCAATGCCGTTAAAGCCCGCGTGGTATTGATTCCCACCAACCAATCACTCTCCGAGCGTGATTTCGCCGCATCCAGCAAAGGCTCCATCTCCTCCTCTTTGCGTAACTTCGTGAAACCTTCGCGAACCGATGCTGGCGTCATCGATTGCAACCAAAGCCTCTGCACCTTTTTTTTGCACTCAGCCGCTTCCATCACGTAACGAAAAATCAGTTCCCCCTCACGACCTGCGTCACATGCATTGATCACCCCTGTCACATCCTTCCTCTTCAGCAATTTTTTCAAAACCTCAAACCGGGGTGCCGTTCGCTCTATCACCTTTAACTTAAACTCCTCAGGCAAAAGAGGCAGACTCTCAAAACTCCACTTCCCTTTTCCCTTTCCGTACTCCGTCGGCTTACACAACTCAATCAAATGCCCAATCGCCGAACTCAGAACAAAAGTATCCGATTCCCAATACTCCCCCTCCTTCTTAAACCCTGTCAGAACCCTGGCCAAATCATTGGCCACGCTCGGCTTCTCTGCGATGATCAGTTTTTTTGCCATATGTTAGTCTATACGGGTAAAGCACTTGCCAGGCATTTGTCGCACTCGATGCTTGAGTTCAAGCTTTAAAAGGGTGGCGGACACCACCGGCGAAGGCAACCCGCATTTTCGCGTTAAAACGTCCACATGCATCTCCTCCCGACCTAACCCCTCCAACACCTTTTTTTCCACTTCTCCTAAATTCCCCTTGGGTGCAACAGGCACAGGCATCTCCCCCCGAGGAATCAAAAATTCAAATTCCGCCAAAACATCCTCCACCGATTCCACCAGTCGTGCCCCATCTTTGAGCAACTGATGACACCCCCCTGACTGCGGATGATCGATCCTTCCTGGCACAGCAAATACCTGCCTGCCCTGCTCCAACGCCTGCTTCGCTGTGATCATGGCTCCGCTGGCCCGTGCGGCCTCAATCACTAGAACGCCTTTACTCAAACCACTTACAATCCGGTTACGCATCGGAAAAGTTTGCCGGTCGGGAGCCGTGCCCAAACAAAACTCACTCATCACACAACCCCCCTCCTCGACCATTTTGTCCGCCAAAGATCGGTTCTCTGCAGGATACATCTGATCCATCGAGCACCCCAACACGCCTGCCGTTCTGCCCTTTGCCGCTAATGCCCCCTGGTGTGCCGCCGTATCGATCCCCCTTGCTAACCCACTGACTACCCCAATTCCCGCATAAGCCAGCTGATATCCTAATTTTTTTGCCAGCTCGATCCCATACCCCGTGGCCTCCCGTGTTCCCACAATTCCCAGACAAGCCGCCCGTACCGTTTCGATATTACCCCGATAGTAGAGAACCATCGGCGGGTCATGAATTTCCCGCAAGAGTGGCGGATATAGAGGATCCTCACAATCCACCACCTTCAATTTTAGTTGTGAAATTCTTTTTAACTCGGCCCCTAGATCAAAACTCTTCTCCCACCCTCGAATCGATTCCGCCACCGCCTGACCCACCCCCTCCACTCCCGCCATTTTCGAAGAGGGCATGCCCACGATTCCCTCCACCCCACCCAAAACCTCCCGCAACTTTCTCACCCTCACTGGCCCCACCAGACGCAGGGCGTTGAGAATCAGATAGGCCTCCGTCCGCGTCATCCCTTGGGAAGCTTTCCCTCCCTCACCTCCTCCAGTGACAGTTGAATCTTTTTCTCCGTCACCCCCGTAACCAGTTCCGCTTTTCCAATCTTTTTCAAAAGAACCCACCGGATGCCTTGGGTCGTGGCTTTTTTGTCCCTGGCCATGACGGGAGACAAACGATCCCAACGCAGTTCGGGGTGTGTCACAGGCAATCCGTGAGCACGAAGTGCGGCCTTAAGCTTCTCTACCGCCCTCTTTTTGAGGCGTCGCGCCTTCACAGAAAGATGGGCCGCCACCACCATTCCGATCGCCACAGCCTCCCCATGCCGCAAACCCTCATACCCCACAACTCCCTCCAATCCATGGGCCACCGTGTGGCCGAAATTGAGCAGAGCACGTCTCCCTTTAAGATCCATTTCATCTTCACCCGCCAACTTGGCTTTGATCTCGACACATCTCTTTACTACCTTTCTCATCGACCGAGGTGGCCCCTTGGCCAGAGAACCAAAGAGTTTCGAATCTGCGATCAATCCGTACTTTAAAACTTCCGCCATTCCAGCCCGCTTTTCCGCCAATGGCAAAGATTCCAACCAGCGCAAATCTGCAATCACAGCTTTGGGAGGATGAAACGCCCCAACCAAATTTTTCCCCTCAGGCAGATCGATCCCCGTTTTTCCACCCACACTACTGTCCACCATCGCGACCACCGTCGTCGGAATCTGAATCACGGGTAACCCACGCAAAAAAGTCGCTGCGACAAATCCCGCCAAATCTCCCGTCACTCCACCCCCCACCGCCACAATCCATCCGTCCCGTGTCAAACCAGCCCCCGCCAACTGCCGCACCACCCGTCCATACTCCTCAACCGACTTCGACCGTTCCCCAGCCGGAATTCTTACTCGTACCACTCGCGAAGCCCGCTTCTCAAGCCATGCAAAAATTGCCAAAGTCAGAGGAAGTGCTGCCACGCCCTCATCCACCAGCATCGCAACGGGCACTTTGGCCGGTAAATGAGCCTGCAACCCTTGGGGCAAAACCTTATCCCCAACATAAACAGAATATACTCCTGAACTCGATTTCACCTTTACTCGCTGGACGCTCATAGAACCCTTTTTATGCCATCCCTAGGGCGGGACAAGTCGCCCATTTGGGTCAATTTCCACCCCCATCCAGCTACGCTCAACTCCTGCATAAAGTATTAAACTGACCAAGTCGCAAAAGGGTTCGCTACTTTCCTTCCTACATCCCCCCTCATTGGGGGAGGGTTACAGGTCATAATCAAAAACAGCCTTATAAAGCATTGGCTATCAATCACTTCTATGGGGTCAGAGGTCTTGTAAAAGGCTGATGCCCAAGGCTTTATATGGGCGCTTTTGAAATGCGGGGTCAGAGGTCGAAATCCAAATCCCTGCACTTTGCCCAGAGGCGAGATTCGGTTAAAGTAGACATGCTTTGAAAAAGCCCCCAACCCAGCCCCACTCCCTTCACGATACCCAATCTTCCCCCGATTCTCGGAACCTCAGAATCGATAAGGTCGGCGTCAAAGGCCTCCGCTACCCCATCGTTGTCCGCGACCGTGCCCACGCCACCCAAAATACCGTCGCAACAATCGCTCTCGCAGTCGACCTCCCCCACCAGTTCAAAGGAACCCACATGAGCCGGTTCCTCGAAGTCCTCCAAGAACACGGCAGCCTCATCCATGTCGAAAGTATTCCCGCCATCCTTCGCGCCCTTCAACAACGCCTTCAAGCCGACTCCGCTCACCTGGAACTGGATTTCCCCTACTTCATAGAAAAAAAAGCTCCCGTCACTGCCTCCCCAGGCCTCGTGGATTATCAAGTCCACTTCGATGCCACCCTCCATGGAAAAGATCTCCGCTTCAAAGTCGCTGTCACAGTTCCCGTCACCACTCTATGCCCCTGCAGTAAGGCCATCAGCGAACGTGGCGCCCATAATCAACGCGGCCTCGTCCGTCTTGAGGTTACCTTCGGCAAAACCGTCTGGATCGAGGACCTCGTTACGTTGGTCGAATCCTGTGCCAGCTCCGAAATCTTTTCTCTCCTCAAACGGCCCGACGAAAAACACGTGACCGAACAGGCCTACGATAATCCCGTTTTTGTCGAGGATCTCGTCCGTGCCGTCTCCCTTAAGTGCGACGCCCATCCCGATATCCAGTGGTACCGCGTTGAAGCCGAGAATTTCGAAAGCATCCATAATCACAGCGCATACGCTATGATCGAACGCGGCTAACACTGTCGCGTCATAACCTTTTTTTCCGTTCGGCAGAAGCCATCTTTTCCTTAGGATTCATTCCATGTCCCCCGTGCTCATCCTTGCTATTTTGGTCGGCCTCGCAGGCCAGATTGTCGACGGCACCCTCGGCATGGCGTACGGAGTCACCTGCTCCTCCTTTCTACTAGCCCTTGGCACTGCCCCCGCTCTCGTCAGCTACAGTGTCAAAGTCTCAGAAATCTTTACTACAGGCGTCAGTGGAATCAGCCATCTCTTCCACCAGAATGTCAACAAAACCCTCTTTTTCGAACTTTGTATCCCAGGAGTCCTCGGAGGAGTTACGGGCGCCTACATTCTCTCCAATTTTCCCGGAGAAAAATTCAAACCTTGGATCAGCGCCTATCTCATTCTGATGGGGGCCTACATCCTTTACCGCTCTAACCACAAGCCGATCTCCATTACACCCGAGCCCGCCAAAGCCATCCCCCTCGCCCTTACAGGCGGGTTCCTAGACGCGGTCGGTGGCGGGGGGTGGGGTCCTGTTGTCACTTCTACCCTCCTCGCAAAAGGACACCAACCCCGCTACGTGATCGGCTCCGTCAATATGGCCGAATTTTTTGTCACCCTCAGCCAAGCCCTGACCTTCTTTTTCTTTTTGAAATTGGAAAATCTTCCCCTCGTCGCAGGCCTGATTCTTGGGGGAGTCATCGCAGCTCCTTTTGCGGCCAAACTCTGTAAAATCCTGCCCGCAAAAACAATGATGCGACTTGTGGGAATTCTCCTCATCATTGTCAGCGTGCACACTCTCCTTCGGGCCACTGGAAAAATCTAGTCTCCGCTTCGGCGCCCTTCCCCCATGCTTACTCTTTCTCAACTCAGCAAATCTTTCGCAGGGCGCACGCTCTTCAGCGATGTCGCCCTCCAGATCAACCGCGAAGATCGGATCGGCCTTGTCGGCCCCAACGGAGCCGGCAAATCCACTCTCTTTTCACTCATCTTAGGCGAGGCATCTCCAGACGAAGGCCGCGTCACTCTCGAAAAAAATGTCACCATGGGCTTTCTGCCCCAGGAATCGGCCCCCGCAGGCGATGAGACCATTCTTGAACTCGCATGCGCCACTTCCCCGGAAATGTCCCGCGTCCAACAAGCGATCAAACGGCATGAAGCCGCAGGCACCCTCGAAGACCCCGAGTACCACGAAGCCCTTGATACCTTCACCGAACTCGGTGGGTGGCAACTCGAACCTCGCGCCAAACAGATCCTCAGCGGCCTCGCATTTCGGGATTCCGATTTTAACCGCAAAGCCAAAGCCCTTAGCGGAGGCTGGATCATGCGCGCACACCTCGCCCGCCTCCTCGTTCAAGAACCCGATCTCCTCCTGCTAGACGAACCTACCAACCATCTCGACCTCGAATCTCTTGTCTGGTTTCAGGAATACCTTCGGAACTACCCAGGCGCCATCCTGATGATTTCCCACGATCGCGAATTTCTTAACCAACTGGTCGGGTCAATTGTCGAAATCTCTCAAGCAAAACTTCATCGCTACCGAGGAAACTACGACAAGTACGTCGTCGAAAAAGCGGCCCGCGAAGAACAGCACCTTGCCGCCTACAAAAACCAACAAAAGGAGATTGCCTCCCTCCAGCAGTTCGCTGACCGTTTCCGCGCCAAAGCCAGCAAAGCCTCCCAAGCCCAGAGCAAACTCAAACAGATCGACCGCATGGACAAGATCGAAGCCCCCGTTTCCGCTGCCCGATCGATCAAATTCAGCTTTCCCCAACCCGTCCGTAGCGGCCTGCGAGTCATCACGCTGAAAGACGTTGGCCACACCTACAAGAGTATCGACGGTTCCGGCGATCTAACCGTGTATCGGGGACTCAATTTCGAAGCCGAACGCGGCCAACGAACGGTTCTTGTTGGCCCCAACGGAGCTGGCAAATCCACCCTCTTAAAACTCCTCGGCGGAGCCCTCCCCATTCAACGCGGCGAACGACTCCTCGGCCACAACGTCCGGGTTGGATACTTCTCCCAGCACCGGGGCGATACGCTCGACATGAAACACCAGGTTCTCGAATCGGTACTCCACTCTCCCAACCCCGTAAGCGAGCAAACCGCCCGAACCGTTCTCGGTTCCTTTCTTTTTCGCGGAGACGATGTCTTCAAAACGGTGGGAGTCCTCAGCGGAGGGGAAAAATCCCGCCTCGCCCTCGTCAAACTCCTCCTCGATCCACCCAATCTTCTTCTGATGGACGAGCCCACGACCCATCTGGATATCGGATCGATCGATGCCTTGATCGCCGCTCTACACCAGTACGAAGGAACACTCATTTTCATCAGTCACGATGTTCACTTTATTCGCGCTATGGCCACGACCGTTATCCACATCAGCGCAGGTCACCTCACTCCCTATGCGGGTGATTATCAGTACTACTTGGACAAATCGTGCGCCACGTCAGAACGCGCTGCCTTGACCGCCGGCGAACAACTCTCCAACTCCCAGCCCGTCGTTCCACCCACCCCCGCAGTTTCACTCTCGCCTGATAAAATCCCCACCCCCCGAAAAACAAAAGAGCAGAAACGTGCTGAAGCCGAGGCCCGCCAAGCGAAAAGCCGTCTCAAAAAAGTACGCGACACGCAAGTGACCGAACTTGAACAGCGGATTCTCGCCCTCGAAACTCGCTTGGCTGAAATCACCGCCGAGCTTGAAAAACCTGAGACCTATCAGGCCAATGGCGCTGCTGTAACCCTGAGTCGCGAATCAGTTACAGTCAGTGCCACACTCGAACAGCTCATCGCACAGGGCCTTCTTCTCTCCTCCCAATCTACCGAAGACTAATTCCTCTTCCGTTTGATTCTTCGACCACTGCAAAAGGCAAGTCGATCGGTCTCGTAAAAGGATGCCAGGGCATCGACTTTCATGTCTTGCTTCTACCCCCACCCTATTGACCGTCCAGCGACGAAACCGGCTCGAAGCCGAACAGCACTCTAAATTTTTTTAGAAGCTATAGACGACTTCCGCTCCCGCGTAGTGAGCGGGGCCGTTTTGCCCCTCAGGCTGCGCCGCCCCGCTGGGCACTTGATAAAGATTCGTGCCCCAATCGAGTCGGTACTCTGCACGAATCAGAAGATTATCGATTACGTTAAAGCCTGCTGTCAGCGTGTATTCCCAGAAGTTTACTCCCGTAACGTGCCGGGTCGGATTATTAGCCTCTGGCGTGTTAAAAGTCGTGCTCGCGCCAGCGTAACCGATAACCCCATCGTTATTGCTCCCCAGATATTCTCCACGGCTGCAAAGACTAAACCAGTCGTTGAATTGATACTTGGCGTAAGCCCCCGCTCCGTACCAGTGGGTGTTGACGTTGGCTACACCATCGGCCACTCCACTTAGGTTTCCAAAAACGGTGTTAAAAGCGAGAAGGAGCTTGTCGTTGGCAAACTTCGGCGCCCAATTTCCCCAAGAGTTGTACAAAAGCATATAGGCTGAGATATCTCCATTATTAGCCCGAGCCGGCTGGCTGGAAGAGGTAAGACTGCTGTTTGTCGAACCTGTGGAGGTGTTGTTGTCATAGCCCGTGCTGTACTGGAAGTTATTACTCCAGTTCGCGTTGCCTCCGGGAGCCGTCACATTTAAGGAGGCCAGAACGGCACAACCATCTCCACTGTTGGAATTCAAGGTTGTGTTGTTGTCGCTGTTCGATCCGTTCACGACACCTAGTTTGCCGTCTAGATAGTCATCGAACCGATACGAAGACAGAACGCCCGTGTAGTATAGGGGCATCACGTTAAATAAAATTCCGTACGTTGTGTTCATGTTGGCTGGTCTTTCCATCACCTCGTACCCCATCGTAGATACGAATTTGCCTACCTTAAAATCCCACCCATTCCCCACGGGGGCACGGATCGAGGCATACGCCTGTTCCAGAAAGAGGCTGTTGGAATTGTTGTTCGTATTATATCCAGCATTGGGACTTCGATTAATGAAATAAGATGCATCCTCGCCAATCATCACATCCGCCCGAAACCCCGCCTGCGCCTTGTTCTCCGAGGTCAGAGCTTTTTCAAGAGCGATCTTCACGGCATACAAATTAAAGTCTCCCCGCTGTGCTGTGTCCGTCGCATACCGAGTCGATACCATCGAGTTATTGTTCTGCCCCGTGAAATTATAACTGTAACCCGCATCCACATACCCACTTAGCTTAATGCCCTTCTGCGCCGTCTCGACAAAGTTGTTCTGCACCATTTTTTTGGTGTCCTGAGCCGAAGCTTCGGGAGCACTGTCTGCCATTAAGGGTGTCGTTGCAGCCACAATGGCGGTTAGAAGGAGGATGGGTTTTTTCATAAATGCGATTCCTTTCGTTTCAAAAAAGATGTGACCTCAAATTAATGAGTCGAGCGAGAGAGGCTCAGATATTCACACTGCCCAAAAGGGGCTTGTGAATTAACCTGCGAACACCGCAAAGTGCCGACCCGTTTGTCCCCTCTCGGCTCGGTAAGAGTAAAATCTCGTTAGATCAGTTGCCGTGCAGAGCCCACTGTCCACCACCTTGTTAACTTTCTCCCTTTCCAGCTGCCGAAGAATCTCACCCGCAAAATTCACATCGTAGTGCGGAGGCCGAATGCAGGGCCCAAGAAGGGCCAGCATCGAGCTTGGCTCCGAACCAAACTCCTCTCTCATCCTGCGAATCGTTGCACCCACTACTCCCGCCTCCGTCCCCTTTCTTCCACTGTGCACCAACCCAATCGCACCCGTTTTTTCGCAATGAATCCAGACAGGTCCGCAATCCGCCACCCGGATCACGAGCGATAGATTTTTTTGGCGTGTGATCAGCGCATCCACTGCGGGAATCACTTTCCCATGGGCGCCCTGATTTACGACTGCCACTCCCACCCCATGGGTCTGCTCTCCTATTCCATAATCCTTGGGTAATCCCGCCTCTTCCAGAATTTGCGGAACATCCGCCGACATCAACGGAGGAACCGAGCGAAGGGTGAACGCATGAAGCAATCCCCGCGCTTCCAACTCCGGAAAGCGTAAAAAAGTCACTGCCCAGGCTGAAGGCCCACTGCGGTCGAGGCCTGCATGTTCAGTTTTGGCTTGGGGGTGAGACTTGCTTCCGCGGGAAGTGGCGGAGGATTTTTAGGACCAAAGGGTGTCGCTGTCGCCCTCTCGAGCGAAGCCACCGCCACATTGTAATCGAATCTTCCCTGCAACTCGTTGAACTGAGCCTGGGTGAGGTTCGACTGGGCGTTGATGATATCCAACTGGATTCCTGCTCCTACATTGAAACGCGCCTCGGCCAATCGCAGGCTCTCTCGGGACTGCTCCACATTTCTCTGTTGTGAAGTCACCAGCTCCTGCGCCTCCTCCATCTTTACCACAGCGTTCCGCACATCACTTTCGACCAAGCGCCGCTTCTCCTCATAGGCCACCTCAGCCTTCCGAATCTGCGCCTTCAACTGCATGAAGCGCCCGGTGCTCAACATTCCGTCAAACAAAGTCCACGTCCCGTTGATCGAGGCCACAGGCCCTTGAAAGCTGTCCGTAAAGGTGGAACTTCCCGGATTTTGAATCACGTCGTAACCACCCGATCCAACGACTTTCGGAATAAACGCCTCCTTTTTGGCCGCTTCAAAAAGTTTGCTCTGAATTTCGATCTCTTTTTTCACTGCCCGCAAATCGTTTCGGTTGAAAACCGCATTCCTCAAAGAGGCCGAGAGATCGGTTTTAACAGGCTGATAAGGCAAATCCCCCTCGACGTACACCGGCGGGGTCCAATCCTCAGCTGATTCAATCGGATAATCCAAAGCCATAATCTGTGCCAACTGAACCTCGGCCACCCGCTTATTGTTCCGGGCCCGGATCAGCTGCGGCATATTGTTTGCCAATTCCACGTCCGCGGTCAGGACATTGAACTTGGTAACCGTCCCAGCCTTGAAACGTTTCTGCTGCGAAGTGAGTTGCTCTTTCTTCAAATTCACCGCCTCCGTCTGCACGTCGATCAGGGCTCGGTTTACCAGAACGGCGTACACATTTTTGCGGACCTCCAAAATCACCCGGTCAATCGTGTCCCGAAGGAGAAGCATCGACTGGCTTTCCGACATTCGTGCGGCTCGGGTGCGTGACAAAGCTGCTCCTCCGTCAAACAAGAGCTGGGTTACCCGCACCCCCGCATTCCAGTTCATCTCATCGGCGGAAACAAATCCTGCGTTCACCAGCAACCCGTTCAACTCTTTCGAC
>Ga0209297_1000860_pt1 | contig 18476 bp, 14 predicted proteins | sample S_130805_MF_Meta_FD_187322 | JGI IMG/M metagenome (GOLD analysis project Ga0209297, IMG submission 187322) | Freshwater microbial communities from Lake Simoncouche, Canada to study carbon cycling - S_130805_MF_MetaG (SPAdes) (version 2) | ecosystem: Environmental > Aquatic > Freshwater > Lake ...
CCTTGAAGCCAGTCACCAAAGGCATCTGCGATGGCTTCCTCAATGACCTTCTCGTCGCTTAGGTTTACGCCTTCGTAACGACTTTCAATGTCGTACTTTTTAATCCACTCAGACTTGGCCTTCTTGGTAAGTATTTCCCATTCCTTGTCACTGAACATTCCAAGCTCACGCAGGGCGTGGATGGTTTCGTGTCCAATGGTGGCTGTAACGTCACGAGAGCCTTCCAGTGACGCTGAAATCACGCGGTTGAGGTAATGCCCATCCACGGCACTTAATTTGCCATTTACGGCTTCCTGAAGGCGCTGCTGAACGTTAAGGCCAATGCCTTTCAATCCCATCTGGTCAAGAACACCGCGCATACGATTGCTGACTTCAGTTACCCGTTGCTGCATTTCGGGTGTCATTTCAACCGGCGCTTCTTCTGGTTCTTCTTCCAGTTGAGCGGCGCGCTCTTCTAAACGATTACGAACACCTTCGTATGCAGGGTCTTCAACAATGCTTCGCTCTTGTTCGGGAGAAGCGTTGTCAATGATTGCATCGTATGCTTCCTGTTCCGTAGCAAAGTTGGAAAGCACACGCGCAGATTGACCCGGAATGTGTAAACGTACTTGATGTCCGGCTTCGGCACGGGGATTGATTGGCGTAACAACAGGCTCGGCAAGAATTGCCGCCTTCTGTTCTTCCAGCTTGGCAATCTCTTGTTTAATCTTTTCGCTTGCCTGCTGGCCTGATTCCTTCAAGCCTTGCAGTTGCTCGCTAGTTACATCCGAACGAAGCATTGCTTCTTCGATGGTTCGGGTAACTTGCTGTTCTTGTTCGCGCAGATTGTTTATCTGTTCGTCTACGACAGCAGCCTGCTCGCCCGCCCGGTTCAACATAAGCTGTTTAAGCTGGTCTGCTTCTTCTTGGTTGGCTACGTTTCTAATAACACCAAGTGCTTGAGATTCAACAGCATAGCCATCGTTTATCTCAGAACCGTCACGAGTGGTGGGTACCGTATAAACATAACTTTGGTCTGGATTACCCAGCGGGATTACCCGTTCGTCGTCATTTACCCGGCGGAAACTAAGAGTGTCACCCGGCTCGCGGACGATTTCGCCCCTGTTTAAAAGGTCATTAGCAACAGCGGCTGCATCAGCACCTGCAATTGCGCCCCCGGTTGTATTGGTAATGTCATCAAGTGTAAACGCAGAACCCGGCTGGATATTGCTAACCAACTCTTGAGCGGTGTTGCGAACTTGTTCTGGAGCGAGTTGAACGGGGTCGGGATGTTCAATCTGTTCAACCGGAGGTGTGCGCGCATCCAGTTCTTGTTTTGCCTGTTCTTCTGCGGCTTTGCGCTCTTCAATAACCTTCTGTGCGCGTTGTGCTTGCAGTGCGTTGATGCCACCGGCACCACCACCCATGAGTGCGCCCAATGCACCAGCAGCACCAGCAGCCGCGCCAACGCCTTGCGTAAGGTCTTCTTGACCCGGAGTAAACACGTTGGAAACAAACTGACCGCCACCCTCTTCAAGCATTTCAGAACCAGCTTCACCAAGCGAAGATTTGCCAATTTGTTTGGCAACTTGAAGTGCGCCCTCAACGCCTAATGTGCGTTCAGTAGCGCCCGCAAGCAGTCGTTCAAACGAGGAGCCGCCCGGAACAGCATATTGAGAAACAATGGATATTGCGGTTGCCGGGAGCAGGGCGCCGTTAGCAGCACCTCTGGCAACGCTTAAACGCGCTTCTTCCGGGGTCATCCCTGATGCAATTGCTTCTTGATACTCTTGAGTAGCCGCAAGTTTGTTTTGCGGCATATCCATCGTTGACATGAAGTTCTGATTAGATACGCTTGCACCTTGAACAAGAGCGCCGCCCAGAACGGCCTCGCGGGTTCCGGCGCCGCCTGTCAATTTGTCAAGTTTTTCTAATCGTTCTGCACCAATCTTTTCGGCAACTTTGCCAGATATTTTTTCGCTTAATTCTTTGGTGGCTTTGGGCGCAACTATTTTGCCAAGTTGTTTTAAACCTTTGACTTCGCCACTACCAACAAGCATTGAGGCAATTGATTCAGGAGCTTGAGAAAAAAACAATTCAGGGGTGGTAAGCGTTTCTTTAAACGTAACACCCATTTTGCCAAGTTCGCCCTCTTGCTCGGCCTGCTTCCTTGCTAATTCTTTTTGCGCGGCTTTTGATTGTTCTGTTCTAAAACCTTCTTGAACATCACGCAATGATTTTGCGGTGCCACGGAATACGCCGTACTTGTCAACATCTTTGCCATATTTTTTGGCGTTCAGGAAGTTGGCTATACCGGCGATGCCCTCTTCAGCACCAATAGCATCCAAAGCCCGGTCAGCGGGAGTCCATTCACCTACAGTTTCAACAAAACTGGGAACAACCCCAAATAAACTGGCGCCCAAGTCTTGTGCGGCAGCGCCAAAACCATAAGACTTTTCTGGTGCCGGGGCCGGTGCGGGAGCGGGCAGGTTTAACTTTACCCCACGCTGCTGTGCAACTTGTCTGACGTATTGGTCGGCTTGTTCTGACGGAATGTTGTCAGGAATAGAAACAGGCCCAAGACCGGGAACGTCGATAGTTACAGGCATTTATAGCCACCCAATATTAATTGAAACCGGCAATCTTCAGAATGTCTGCCGAAAGACCAGATTCCATTCTAATCCTGTTTTCAAGTCTTTGCATTTCGACTTGTTGTGCAACCGGATTATTTGCCAAAGAAACAATCTTGTCTGTTGACGCTTTATACCATTCTGGCATTGTTGTCTCGAGCGTGGTTCTTGTTTTTTCAATTGCCCTAGAAACAACTTCTGCGGCATTAATTTTGGTTGCAGGAGTAATGGCGTTATCACGCTCAATTTGAGATTTGATGCGTTTTTCTTCCATCGCCATAGTTTCTCTATGGCGCTGTGCGGCAGCGGCAATTTCTTGAGTCCGAAGAACAAGCTCTTTTTCCGAAATACCCAAGTGAGCAGCTTGGTTAATGGCGTTGTTTTTGCCGATTGCTGCTTGGATGCGTAATGACTCAGAAGACCGTGCGGCTTCCTGACCAGCCCTTCTATCAGCCATTGCATCGCCCATAGCCTGACGCGACAGGCCAAGAAGTCCCATGTTTTCTGCGCGTTGAGCTTGTTTAAATTTAAACTCAGAATCGACAAGACTGCGTTCTGCGGCGGCATCCTGTTCTTTGGCTTTTTGATAGTTCTCAAAACCACCGGCAAGACCTTGTGCAGCGGCTTGCAAAGGATTTTCCTTTGACATAGCCATGCCCAACCCAGACTTGATTAAGAAGTCAGACAGATAGTTCTTTTTGCGACCTTCGATTTCACTGCGCTGCTTGGATAAAATATCTTGATAGCCTTCGGCTGCGCTCGGGCCAACCAAGTCAGCCATTTGCTTTTGATAGTCGGCAAGCTCTTTAACTTCGGTGATTGCCTGCGGCTGCGTTAACTTTGTATCAATGTCAAATGCGCTCAAGTCAGGCTGGTATTTAACGGCATCGCCAGCATTAAAGTGCTTAACTTCACCACCGGCGGCATAGCTTTCTAAGTAGTCATGGATTTCGCTGGACAAACCGGCCAGACCACCTTGAGCAAACGGCCTAGTAAGGTTTACGTTGCCAGAAAGGCCGCTGTCGCCATACCTAATACCCGCCCGAAGTTCACCACCAAATAATTTCTTAAGAATATTTGCAGCTATTTCTTTCTGTTTACCGTACTGCCCGCCAACAGAAATTTGAGTGTTGGGGTCTAAAAGATGTGATACCTGACCCTGCACGGCGTTTTGACCGGGCATATAGTTAATGCCACCCATCGTTTGGCCGTCAGAGTAATCAACGCCAACTCTTTCTAAGTTTTTTCCAACGTCAGCGGACACGCCATATCCGCCATGACCAACGCGGCCAGTAAATCTTTTATCATTTGGATTAAAACTTCCCAAAACATTAATATCAGGGTTTCCATAGGAAGCATTTAAACTTGAAATTTTTCCGCCAGTTGGGTTAAGAGTTCCAGTTGCGCCAATGTTGGCAATGCCACCAGCCATAGGTTGGGAAATGTTTGCCTGACCCATAGCCTGATTGGTAAACGGAGTGTATTGGCCGCTAAGTCCTAATGAGTCAATATTTGTTCCAGCGCCGTACATATCAGGCGCACCCATTTGGCCGTTCATACGACTGTCACCAAAAATCTCACGCGCAGCAATTTCACGCGAACGAGCAGACTCTATTTCTTCTTGGCTCATGCGGCCCGCAGCGGTAGGTTCAATGCCTAACCATTGGGAAAGTTGGTAGTCACGTGGGTCACCACCACCGGCCAAAGCAACAACGCCGCCGTCATAGAACTGTTGCGGCTGTTGTTGTGCAGCTTCCATCATCGGAGCTTGACTCAGTTGCATACCTTCCGGCGGGGGAACGGCACCAAGACCCATAGCTTCAGGGGGCATTTGTTGCGGCATCTGTTGTTGCGGTTGCATCTTCTGGCGCAACTGTTGGCTATCTTTTTGCAGCAGTTCATCAATGATTGATGTCTTCGACGGTTGCGCTTGATTAAAACGTTGGCGCATTTCTTCCCGGCGCAGCTTTTCGCTGGCTACCAAGTATTCCGGGAATTCACCAGTAGGGTTCTGAAGATACTGAGCAAGCTCAGAATCAGGTGCGCCCTTCAGAAGTTCTGCTGCTTTGATAAGGTTCATGTTACGAGCCTCTTAGGTATGCGCCAAGACCGGCCACGCCCAAGCCAGCGGCCTGAGTAAGCGGGTTAGATTTGTTGTAAGAAACTGTTTGGGAACCCAATGCGCCAGCATTTCCGCGCATGATGTCGCTAAAGAATTGCAGTTGTGACTTATCCCAATCGCGGCCTTCCATAGCTGCTTGATACAGCGCATCAAGTTTTTGTTGTTCCAATTGTTGTTCTTGCGAACCAACGGCACCTTGAGCCTTAAGTCGGTCAAGGTCGGCCTGCTGACGAGCTGAACCCAACTTGCCAAGAAGTTCAGAGCCAGTAAGACCTTGTTGAAGACCTTGCAGACCCAAGTTGCCCAAATATTCTTTTTCTCTTTGGGCTTGTTCAAATGCAGTTTGATAGCCTTTACCAAGCACATCACCAACGGCTTGGGTAGCATTGCGCTCACGCTCCGCAGCCATAAGGGCAGACCGACTGCCACTAAATGCTCCAGACCTCATGCTTTGTAAAGCATCATTACGCTTGTTGTAGTCGGCTTGACGGTTAATTTCACGAATCTGCGGGTCAAGCGCACCTTGAATGTAGTTGGACATATAGTTCTGGGTCGGGCCGAATGCGGCATTTAAACCGCGATTAGCCAAGTTAAAACCCATTGAACTACCAGTGCCAGCGCCTTGGCTTGCATAGCCGTATTCTTCTGGAGTTCCAAGGCCCATTGTTTCGTTAAACACTTGACGTTGATTGGGATTAAAGCCAGCAACACGAGCGTTTACATCACCTCCAGCATAAGGCTGATAACCTTTAATGCCGGTCACCTTTCCGTACTGGTCTACGTCAAAAATGTTTTGACCAGTGGACTTAAGTAACTGCTTATAAAAGGGTTCAGCAGACTTTGAAATATTAGTCTGCGTTACAGTTTGACTTCCGCCGCCGCCGCTGCTCATAGTTCTTTCTCCACAATGACGTAACGACGCTCAAAGTTAAACAGTCGTTTCCACAACCGTTCTACTGATTCACGCGCCGCGCCTTGAATCTTTGTTGCACCATTGAACTTACACCAATCAGTGAGTTCTTTAAACGTATCTTTATTGGCTATCAATTTCCCACCAATGCTTGTGACGTATGCCACTCGACAGTTTGGATAGTCAATAAACTGAACTGTTGCCGCGCCTTTGATGGCGTTTTCTTCTACTGCTACTAATAAAGCCTGTTCGCCGCGCAGAATCATTACTTTCATCTGGTCGGCGTTATATTCGCCCGCGCCATACTGAAGCGCATCTTCAACAAATCCAACTACATCAGGCCACACCTGATGGATGTACTGCGGCGCAACAGGTTGTACTTTCATTACGGAAGATATTTCTTCGGGTTAATTTGCTTGCCTTGCTGAGTCGTTCCAGTGCGGGCGTGGCGAACCTTGTCCATCATAGCGTATAAACGTTGTGCGCCAGCCTTGGTCGAGCCGTTACCCAGATGAGATACAACATCAGCCGGTACAACAAACTCACCATCAGCCAGACGGGCGGGTTGCTTGCCAGCAATGGTCGCCGGAATCGAATCGCTCATGCCATCGCCGGGGCCGTCCAGATAGCCACCCTTGGCAAACAATCCCTTACCACCTTGAGCAAACGGACCCGGCGGGGGAGGAGGCGCTTGAACTGGTTGTGCAGCACGCCCAGACATATTGTAATTAAATAGCTTTGCTATTGAGGGGTTTGCTAGGGCAAAATAGTTATTTGGAAAACCGCCCATAGAAGCTGAATTTTGGAAACCGTTTATAAAACCAAACCGGTTAGGCTCAACCGCAACAGGCGCATCAAGATTCAATGAAGAGCCGCCAAAAAGTCCGGGCTTACCGCCGGGAGCCTGCCCTGCAAACATACCTTGGTTGTTTTTGATGGCATTAATCATCGCGCCAAAACCACCATTGCCGCGCTCAATAATATTGCCGCTATTGTCTCTTAGGGTGTAACCACCGCCAGCGAAGTTCTGCACATCTCCACCTTCGGCATACGACAGACCACCAATGCCATAGCTACGAGCCTCTTGTGCGTCCTCAAGAGGGTTGCTGCCGGGGTCAGGCGTTTCGTTTACATCACCACCTTCTGCGTAATACCGAAGCCCGGAATCACCAGAAAGGTCTAAACGGAAGTTCGGGTCATACTTGTCTTCTTCCGTCTTGGGCGGTTCAATGCCAGCCAATCCAGCCATAGCCAATGGTGCGGCAACCTTGCCAGCGGCAATCAAATCAGCGTTAGGGCCGGTGCCACCAAGCCTTTGAACAAATTTGTCCAATCCAGACATTCCGGGTTGCGTAACGGAGGCTCCACCGCCAATACCAATATCACCCATAGTGGGAAGATTGCCGCCACCCACGTTAACATTTCCAACATATGTTTGTTCTGGCATGGAAGGGGGTTTAAATCCAATAGAACTTTCGGGCCTTTCGGGCAAAGAAGATAGCCCAACAGAACCATTTGGATTTGGCAGAGAAGGAGTTGAACCCGGAAGTTTAAATCCTGCTGAACCACCGCCAGAGGTTGCTGCGTTTGCGGCAGATTCAGTAATTCCGGTTCCGGTATTTGTGGCACCGGCAGGTACGGCTGCTGCTGCGCCAGTTCCCTGAATGGCATTACCAATGCCTGCGCCACCATATCCACCCAGACCGCCCATAAGAGCGCCCATGAGCGGGTTGCCGCCGTTTAAAGCTGCTCCAGTGGTAGCACCAGCCAAAACTGCCGCCAAGGAACTACCACCCGTCAGCGGGGCAGCGATAGCGCCAGCAATAGTCGGGAGCAGTGACTTAAAGAAACCACCAAGGTTAAACGCTTCAGGAAGCCCGGTATGCGGGTTATGCGTAATATGAGTACCATTAATCGCAGCAATGCCATGAAGTGCCGACATCTCTTGAGGCGACATATGGACAAGCGTAGCGTCACCGTGGCGACCCATCGCTGCTAAATGTTTTGCTACTTCGCGCATACTCATAGTTGTAACCTTTAAACGGTTTGTTGAATATTAAGGTATTGCTGATACAAAAGAAAGAGTGGCAATTACTGATGGTGTGGTCGGGCGTGTTGGTGTTGTTTGTACAGCGTATGTTCGCAGAGTTACCAATGCGTTATTGGTAGACCAATAAATTTCGATATAGTCTGCGGCAACTAATTGAATGTAATAATTCCAAGCACCGTTTGCCTGTCCAGCCTGCACTAAAGTGTTCCTCGTGGAACCAACTACATCAGTGCCATTTTTTTTCAACCAAACGCTAAGGCTTCGCGCCACAGAATCAGAGTTAAGAATTTGAGCAGACCATTGAAGGTTATAAATGCCCGGATAAGCCACAGTCATCCGTGAAGATGAAGCAATTGATGTGGAGTTTTCGTAATCCACAACTTCCAAAGCAACTGCTGTAGCCGTATCAGCGGTAGCAGTCTGGGTTACTAAACTTTTCCACGCGCCGTATGAATTAACTACTTTTGTGCCGTCCCAGTATGCGGTATCAATCTGGTTAAAATACAAACGCAACGCATTGTCGCGTTGCTGTTGTTGGTCTTGGCTGTAGGTCGTTGTCGGTATTGGCAATGACGGCGCAACAGATTTAATAAGCCCCATCAGCCCCTCCTGCCATCTTCACGCGCATCAAGACGGGGGAAACCAAGCTGCCATTGAGTACCCAATGTATTTGAACCAATAGTGAAGTTCATCTGCCGACCACGCGCACGAATAAATACTTGGTTGGTGTACTGATTAATGGTAGCGGTGGTGGCTGGCGTTGTTAGTCCGCCCTGAGTTTCTTGCACAACAATAACTGGCTGGGATGTAGTCTGCCCTTCTTGGTTTGTTGTAGAACTAACCGCACCGGGGAAATTACGCACACCAACTGTCATATAAGCAGTGGGATTTGTGGCGGTTGATTCTGTGAAGTTAATGTCAGGGATAATCCGGCGCATCAACATAAACTGATTGCCGTCACCAATATCAAAGTCTGCGGATTTAATGTATGAGTTAATCGCCGTTTTAGTATTTGACGGGCCACCGGCGTCATTAGCATTCGGCGCATCGTGTTGATATAGCCATCCATCTTGAGCGGCAACAGGATTAACGACATAACCATCATCAGTCCAGTAGGTGCGGTCTAATGTGCCGTAGTACCAGATTTGTTCTTGGTAGTTAAAAATAACATATCTGTTAATAGAGGTAGAGGACGCATCCGCATATAACCACATAACCTCATTAAACTCGGCATTGCCACCAGCCACAAATAAATTGGATTGTTGTTGGTTAACACCGGGGTTTTGGTAAATAAACTGGCGCAGGGTGCAAGGTAGCGTATCAACACGACCATTGTATTGATAGAACTTATCCACACCCATCCACATTACTACGTTATTTACAGCAATAACAACGTTTGGACCCATGATGCTTGTGTTATTGGCGAGTTCTTGCAGACCAAAAATATCTGACGTACCAATAAACTGAAGCGAGTTTACTGACGAGTCAGTAAATATAATAATTTCTTGGCGGGTTTTGTATCCGGTAATGATTCTTGAACCTGATGCTACGCGAAGGTCGCCCGCCGTATTGGTAGCAGTAGGTTGCCATTCTTGTGGCAAAGGACCGAGTACAGGGTCTACATTAGACCAGCGAATAAGCAGTGGGTCATAGGTGCCAAGGTAGGCTGGAGATGCCGCGCCCGAATTATATTCAGTACACCCAAGTGCGAGCAAATGCCCAGATGGTGCAAAAAGAATCCGGCCAACTTGTTGCGGCACTGCTACAGCACCACTTTGTTGGTCTAATCTAAGTGCGCGATTACTATATGAACTTGAACCTGTGTAATTCCAATAAAAAATATTTGAGCCAGATGAATTAAACAAGTTATTGCCAGTTGCATCTTGTATATTGAAATATAAAGTATCCGAATATCTGTCTTGGAATACTAATCTAGCGTATCCCGTAGTAATAGTAATTGTCGAAGCCTGCCCCCATCCAGTGCTTGCACCTGCTGGAGAAGTATTTAAACCGCCCCAGCCGCCAGCGCCCCAACCGTTACCAAAGGATTCTGAATTTGAGCCAACATGGATTTGAAAAGTGGCTGTAATTGCTGTTCCGCCGCCAGTCGCGGCTGAAGATGCGGTTGCGCCAAGCGTGATGGTAAAAGTATTGGTGGTGGCTACTGATTGAATTTGAAATTCTTTATTGAACTCTGATGCTGCAACCCCGCCGATAGGGCCAGTAACTCCACTAAACGTAACAAAATCCCCGGCATTAGCGCCGTGAGAATTTATTGTTACTGTTACTGTTGCAGATGAAGCGGCTGTAGTAAAACAGTTATTAGTAGAAGACGCAAAGTTTGTAAACGATAGCGCGGTGCTTGATACTACTTGAGAAATACTTACGGTATAAGTACCAGCGCCACCTGTGCCAGTACCAAATGCTGTAATAGTAGTACCGACAGAAACTCCAGCACCACTAACAGTTTGCCCAACAAGTATGGTGCCTGATGTAAAGTTTGAAACGGTTAAAGTTGTGCCATTTATATCACCGGCAGCAACAATGGCATTAGAAGCACGAATTGGTGTTATATCAAACAACGTAGCGCCTTGGCTATTAAGGGCCACATATTCTTTGGTGTTGGTTGACACGCCAAGCAGTGGTGTTCCGTCAGATGCAGACCAAGGTAATATTGAGCGGCACACGCCGTTGTATTGATTATTAGATGCAACAACCCAACCGCCCATTTTTTCTGGAAAACCAGAACGGAAGCGCACCCACTGGCATTCATACCACCCACCCTCAGAAGCGTAGTTAGTCTGGTCACGGTTGATGCCCGGTTTAAATGCTAGCTTCTTAAGTTCTTGTGGCATTACTTAACCTCTTTGCCTGCGCGTAGGTCAGCTAACGTCAACCCACCAGTGTATTGGAAGTGCGCTAGTTCTTTAAACCGAGTCCATTCGCCCGCCCATTCCAGCCCGGCCAATTTACCGTAGTTGCCAATTTTTGCCCAGATAGGGTGAGTGCCGTCCCAGTCAGGCTTACCATTCACCAGCGGTACAACATCTACAGCACACCGGTAGTTATGAAAAGACTGCCCGCCTTTGGCGTTAGTGACAGCCCTGCCCGGCTCGGTTCTACCCTGAGCATATAGCGCGTTTTGGCTTTCATTGTCCCGATACGTTGATGTGATAAGAAGCTCAATGCCATCACCCTTACAGAGCGCAACAAACTTCTTAACCTTCTCCTTAACTACAGGTAGCAGGTCATCAATGCTTCTGGACGCAATCATTTAGCTTTCCGCGAGTAGAACAGCGTACGGTCACCAAACAGGTAGAACCCGATGGCAGCGGCAAAGTTATCAACGGCTGGGTTAGAAATACTAGACATGGTCATGTACGCCCAAGTGCCAAGCACAAGAATTGCCACAGACGGACGCATCAAACGGACAACCGCCTCGACCCACGGATAGGATGGGTTAGCACCGCCAGCGTCATTCATCGCCTTGAACATCTCAAGGTCGATTTCCTTCATCTTGGCATACTGTTCAATCGTTGCAGGTTTAAACTGGTCTGGCGCAATGAACTTACTAATCAGCGATTTACCGAGGTCTACAGCAAGCGGGCCAAGCGCAGCAAGGATAGTTACCGGGTCCATGTCTGCTCCTTACTCGTAAACAATACTTACCGAACCACCGTCAAGAACATCGGTAGATGTGGTTTTTAGTTGAACCCTGTCAAGCACACCGGAAAGTGATATGCCTCCACCACTTACAAATGCATAGTTATTGGCTGAAGAACCAGCACTTAACGACGCGACCCACCTATTGGTGCTGGCTGTATTTGATATGACATAGTTGCCGTAAAAAATATTTAAAGCAGACGCACTATTTATAAGATAGCCAGATGTCCAACTTTGACCTGAAATACCACCGCCGGTAAGTCTAGCGCCGCCTCCAATGTATCCAGTAGTAACAAATCCGGAAGATGTTCCAACAATAACTTCCATGTCGTTTCCTCCGCTAGACGAAACACCATCAATAACAACTGTCACACGCTTTGCCCAAGACGGAATGCCCGTGAATGCAAAACCAGCCGTACTGATAGTTGTCGATGAAACAGTTTGAGATGCACTAACGGTGTAAGTGCCAGCGCCGCCCGTTCCGGTTCCAAGAGCGGTGATATAAGTACCAGCGGTAATGCCTGTTCCGCTAAGAACTTGCCCAACTTGAACAGTGCCGGTTGTGGTTGCAGTAACAGTTAAAGTGGTTCCGGCAATAGACCCAGTGAAAACCGCATAAGAAATTGTGGAACTTTGGGTGAGAACAGACTGAACTGCGCCAGTTTTTGCATTGACGCTAGTAACTGGAACAACTGACCATTGCGGCGGCGCCCCAGTGCCTTGACTCGTAAGCACATATCCCGAAGTGCCAACCGAACCAAACGAAGACAGCGGGGCTTGCAGGGTTGCTGTGTTGTTGTATTTGGTAACGCTGGTGACTGTCCCCGCAGATGCAGTAGCGGAAGAATAATTACAAGTAAACGCGGTCACATTTGGCGAGGTGCCTGTGACGGAAGCGATGGTATAAAAATCAGTTGGAACACTACCGCCTACGGTAACAATGTAAACAACATCAGCGGCGGCGAGCGAGTAGACATTTCCGCTAGTACCGGTAATTGTGAATGACACTCCGGCAGAAGTAGTCATAGTGGAACTTCCACTATTTACAGTGGTAGAACCAACCGTAGTGTTGCCGTTAAACGTAGCCGCGCCAGTAAAAGTCGAAGTTCCGGTTACAGCAAAATTTCCTCCAACAGTCCAGTTACCAGCAACAGAAGTAACCGTAGACCATGTAGGAGGAATGCCAGCGCCTTGGCTGACTAAGACTTGACCAGTAGTGCCAGAAGAACCGAATGACGACAGCGGGGTTTGAATGGTTGTGGTGTTGTTGTATCTTGTAACGCTATTAACAGTACCGCCAGTAGTTCCAGTTGGGAAAGAACCAAACACCGGAGTTGCAGTAAATGCAGTTGCGGTTGGGGTTGGCGAAGAATCGACTGTGTAAACACCGCTTGGCGCGTCACCACCAGTTAAAGCAACATATACATTATCTCCGGCAACAAATGGAAACCCAGTTCCGTTTACCGTAATTTTGGTAGAAGTTTTTGTGTAAGTTGAATATGTTGAGCCAGTTGATGTACCGCCAACAGAAAAATTACCGCCAATGGTAGCAGTGCCAGACGCGGTAATAGAAGATGTGGTTAGGCTGGGAAGCCAATCAGATGTGCCGACAATTTGCGTACCATTGGCATAGACACAAGCGGTTTTGCCATTTGGAACAACAATGCTTGCAATGTCAACATTTGGAGAACCAGTAATGCTTCCACTTGCAGAATCAGTTACGGTAAATTGAGTCGAATTGATTACGGTGATTTGATATTTGCCGTTTGTTGCGGTGCCGCCAGTACCTGCACTAAAAGTTAAATTAACTGTTTGTCCGGTGCCGTAATTGCTTGTGCTTGCCACCGTGACGGTTACAGTATTCCCGCTACGCCCATACGTTCCGGTTGGCAACACGGATGTCTTGACAATTAAATCGTATGTGGTGATTGAATTTTTGATGAAGTACAACTTTTGAATTGATGGAATCGTAATAGTGGCATCCGCGCCGGGAGCGCCTGTGATGTTTAAAAACAATGCCCGACCATTCTGAGGTCCGTTTGTATCAGTCAGAGCAAGTGAAGTTGTATAAGAAATGCTAGTGTAGCCGCCAATGGCTTGCTCAAGACCTTGATAATCCGCGCTACCACTAACCGTATTCCCAAAATTGGCGTTAGTAGTTGTACCCCAAGTACCCGGCTGGTCGCCGTTGCTCATCAACTCAATTTTGTAGTTTGAATATGTGCTTGCCATTTTGCTTGTCCTTTAGTGCAGCGAATCGTCAATGTTTGACCAGTTGGTGCTGCTAGCGTTGTTAATTGTTTGCCAAGTCGTTGTTTGCGAATTGTTTATATTTTGCCAGTTCAAGGATTGGCTGTCATTGATGATTTCCCATAGGAACCGGCTGGTTACTGCGTCCATTGCGTTGATTGCTTCTACAACTGCCGCAAGGAATGCGGCGTTTGCTGTTGGGCTGTCAAGTGCTTGAACGGTTTCATCAACAAATGCAACAAACGCAGTAAGCGTATCTACTGTATCGGTGGCTGTTGCAAGTTCATCAATAAATACCGAAATTGAGGCAATTGTGGAAATTGAGTCTGTTGCAGTTGATGTTTCAGATACAGCGCGGGGATAAATTGGAGAGGCAGCGTTGCTATCAGTTGCTGTTGCAGTTTCAGAAATTTCTGCACTTTTTGTTTGTGCTGCGCTATTCGTGTCTGAGGCCGTAACAGATTCTTGGATGTTTGTTACAGCGGTTTGTAGGGTGCTAGTACTGTCAGTTGCTGTTGAAGATTCAGAAATAGCGTTGGGATAAGTTGCCGCAGCCGATTGGCTATCTGTTGCAGTAGCCGTTTCAGCTATGTTTGTAACAATTGGAAGTCTCCCAACCATCGAATCTGTTGCGGTAGATGTTTCAGAAACCGCAGAAAAAACAGAAAAGTTAGTTGCTACGGCATCAGTGGCTGTAGATGATTCTTGAATGTTTGATGCTGCGGTTTGCCCAGCACTTATTGAATCAGTAACCGTTGAAGACTCTGCCACTGCTGTTGGCAAAGTGCGCAAGGAAGATACTGAATCGGTAGCAGTTGAAGATTCACTTACACTAGAAGTGAAAGATTTTGCCGAACTTATTGAATCGGTGGCAGTTGAAGACTCTGATACGGATGTTGGTAAAGTGCGTAAAGACGATACCGAATCGGTAGCGGTTGATGATTCTTGAATGTTTGATGCTGCGGTTTGCCCAGCACTATTTGTATCTGTCGCAGTGGATGTTTCAGAAATAGAACCGGGGAGCGTTCGTACCGAAGATGTTGCGTCCGTAGCAGTGGATGACTCTGACACATTTGATACAAACGGAACTAACGCTGCTGTGCTATCGGTGGCAGTAGATGTTTCACTTACAGCAGAAGAAGCCGTGAGGGATGAAGATTGTGAATCTGTTGCAGTAGCAGTTTCGCTAACGGCAGACTGTAAAGATGCAAGTGAACTTATTGAATCGGTAGCAGTTGAAGATTCGCTAATAGTAGAAGAGGCTGTGAGGGATGAATCTTGTGAATCTGTAGCGGTTGAAGATTCGCTAATAGTAGAAGAGGCTGTGAAAGATGAAGATTGTGAATCTGTAGCGGTTGAAGATTCGCTAATAATAGCGCCGTAAATAATGTAAGCATCAAATGAATCTGTGGCGGTTGAGGTTTCGCTAAGGCTTGCGCTGTACGACGTACCACTCGGCGTATAGACAATGACAATTCCGCCGACCTGCCCAACATTACCCACTTGCGCAGTGCCATTAGTAGCTACGCCGCCACCTGCGGTGCCGCCTCCATAAATCAGAGCCACATTACCTATAGCAGCGCCACTACCGCCAGCACCACTACCACTACCAATACCAAATAACTCAGTACCGGGAGAACCAAACCCACCGAAATTAGAGCCAGTATTACCCCCACCACCACCACCAACAGCACCACCACCACCACCAGACGCACCACTACCAACGCCTGCTGAGTTATTACCACCAGCCCCACCTACACCCGAAGTGGCATTCGCACCTGCTGAACCGCCGCCGTTACCACCACCACCACCGCCTGCAATATTTGCAGTAGTAACAGCTGAGACCGCATTACCACCCTTACCCCCAGCACCGTTAGGGCCACCAGCACCGCCACCAGCGCCACTGCCATGACCTGTGACTGCGGAAGTGCCAGTAGAACCATTACCGCCAGCGCCGCCATTAAATGTAGAGCCTATACCACCAGCACCGCCAGCGGAAGTTGGGGTAGTTGATGCGGTACCCCCACCCCCACCGCCAGCAGTTGCTGCGCCAGAGTTCCAAGATGTAGTGCCACCAGTGCCACCATTACCATTAGTAGTACCAGCCCCACCACCAGCACCAACAGCGACAGTAATAGTCCCAGAGAGAGTTTGGTTGGTCAGGCGTGTAAATCCACCACCGCCGCCGCCGCCACCGCCAGCACGATTACCGCTAGAAGAGTAACCACCAGCACCACCACCACCACCACCGAACAAATTGATTGTATTGGATGAGTTGTTCCAATCGGCTGGAACAGTCCAAGAAGTCGTACCGCTAGGAATCAACACAATCGCATTGTTGGCACGTTGCGTGGTGAATACTGCATAGCCTCTATTTGGTGCTGTCGTATTGATAACAGAGTTAGCACCAACATACCAAGTATCAGATATGGGATTACCAATAGCATCACGCACGTTTAGGTAATCGATACCAGTAAGGTATCCACCACCAGCTTTAGCCAGCGTGTATGGAGTGCCAGCAATAGAACCATTAAGCGTTACTACGTTTCCTGATGTTCCAGTGATAGACCATGTGGTAACTGTTGTGGTAGTACTTGAAATAAAGGTAATCGTGTGTGCAACAGTCTTGGTGCTAGCAAGTTCAGTAAATGTATTGCCACCGCTAATAGTCAGAGTCGAAGTGCCAGTAGAGCCGCCAATAGTTAGTTTGTTATAAGTGAGGCCACCACCAGTAAATGTTCTTGCAGATGTTGTTGTATTGCTAAGAACGATATTTGCTGTGTCTTTATTAAAAGTAAGTCCTGTAGTGCCAAACGTATCCCAAACAATACCAGTGCCACTCAAAGTCCAAGTGCCAGAACCCATTGTGAGCGTTCTGGTATTGGAGTTGGAAGAGCTAAATGCGGCACAAGTTATGTTTTGATTATTGGCGTTTAACGTGCCTTGCGTAAATGTCAAAGTGCCGCTTGATAAAAACGCATCACTAATAGTTACCGTAATACCAGAACCACTAACAGTTACCGAGCCAAAAGTTTTTCCAGCACTAGTAATTGTTCCTGTGGCGTTAACAGTTAATGTGCCGCTATAAGTAAAAGTCATACCGGCAACTAATGCCACGCTGCCCGATACAGTAATTGCGGCTGTTCCTGCCAGAGTTCCTGTAAACCCTGTGCAAGTAATGCTTTTGGCGCCAGTATTGCCAGTAGAAATAGTTACAGCGTTTGCGCCAGAAGCAGCATCAAAGAAGACATCGTCTGAAGTTGTTGGAACCGCTTGCCCACCAGCACCATTAGACGTAAGCGCCCACTTGGTTCCGGCTGTTCCGTCCCAAGCAGCGGCACCACCAACCCAAAAGCGGTTAGCCATTAAGCCCCCGGATTAGCCATATACTCGCGCCACTTGGTATATTGCTCCTTCTGGCGCTGTTCAATAACTTCTGGAGTCAATGCGTCCCATTCTTCTTGAGTCATTTCCCAAGTGTCTTGGTAGACGTAAACATCATCTCGAATGGCCCACGCAAAACGAACAACAGGTGCGGAGTTCAGCAGTTCCATGCCGTTCTCCTGATTAAGCAGTTAGTTCTGCTTCACCAAACCACCGCTGTTGGGTTTCGCCATTAACGTCCACCCACGAAATCAGATAGGAAAAATTACCATCTTCATCCATGCGCAGGGCTTCAACCGGACCTTCGGGAATAACGGCGACCGCCTTAACCATGTCACCTTTTTTAAATTTAGTAGCCATTTAGTTCTCCTTAACCAGCAAGGCTGAGAGTGTAAGTAACGGTCAGCGTATCGCCAGACACAACCGAACGGTCACCCGGCGCTGAAAAGTCAGCAGCCGAATACAGAGTGCCAGTGCTACCGCCTTTGGTGCTGTTGGATACAAGGAACGCACCACCAACAGTAGTTGTGCCGTTGATGCTAAACGATGCAGGGGAGGCGCTATTGGTGGCTACAGACGGGTTTGCCGTGGTCGGGGTAGCAAACGTACAGGCAGGTCGCGTGGCGTTGCTGTATGTGGTGTTTTCAGTCCAACCGGCATGAGAAGCCATCGTATCGCCAGCGGCTGGGTTGTTGGATGCAGCAGCACCATACAGACCAAGATACCAAGCAGCAGTATAAGCAGAACCAGTAAAATACTTGGCATTCATATCCTGAAGACCACCGTTTACCACAAGATTCTTGGACTCGGCTTCCCACTTGAGATTGCCGTCCTTATCCCAGCATTGAATGTGATAAACACCACTAGCCTTTGCGCTGTCAGCAAGGCCACCATTTTGTTCAATCAGGGCCGCAGTGGCATCGCTGATTTTAATTTCTTCATTCATAACTATTCCTTAAGAAATTCGGACTAACGCCGATGTGTTTGATGCTACAGGGAACTGAACTTGGAATTGGGTAGTAGATGTTTTATCTGACCCAAAATCAAGAACAAACAAAGCAATGTTACTACTATCTTGATAAATCAATGCGCCACGAGCAGTAATAACACCAGTCCAAGTAGCGTCAGAAAAATCTAAATATGCAATGCCATCTAAAATAGCAGTGGCAGGAGTAATAGCCTGTCCACCTGCGGTGTATCCCGTCGCTACAACTTCATTGTCAGTCGTGTATGCAGCGGTCTGCGCGTTTAACGTAGCGTAGGAATCGTACAGGGCAATCTTGAAAGTCTGGGTAGTAGGCGCGGAAAAGTCAAACGTACCAGCCAGCAGGCCAGATTTAAACGTGTCGCAGGTGTAGTTGCCAGTAAATGCCATTACACAACCCCATTATTTTGAGGGAGCGGAGCAACTCTGGACTGTCCAGAACGGTAAGCATCGCTACGCTCAAGACCATCACCCAGACGTTTCGCCATCATAAGCGCTTCGTC
>Ga0209297_1000864_pt1 | contig 18449 bp, 18 predicted proteins | sample S_130805_MF_Meta_FD_187322 | JGI IMG/M metagenome (GOLD analysis project Ga0209297, IMG submission 187322) | Freshwater microbial communities from Lake Simoncouche, Canada to study carbon cycling - S_130805_MF_MetaG (SPAdes) (version 2) | ecosystem: Environmental > Aquatic > Freshwater > Lake ...
TTTGTTAACGGCGAAGTTGTGAAGCAGATTGTTGGTGCTAAGCCAAAGCCTGCACTACTCAAAGAGTTAGAAAGCTTCCTCGTATAAATCCATGTCAGATTTAACCGAGTCGGAGATCCGCTCATTTCAACAAGCCCGTGGCCTTGATGTCACGGGTTTTGTTGATGCGGTCACTGCACGCGCATTAGAAGAAGCGCAGTGGAAACTCGGAGATCGTTCTTTGTATTTGCAAGAAGCACCCCTAATGCACGGTGATGACATTGCTGCATTGCAATCTCGCTTAACTGAAATGGGTTTTGATTGCGGACGCGTTGATGGAATTTACGGTCCACGAACAGAGGTGGCTGTTAAAGACTTCCAAAAATCTGTTGGCGCAACCATTGACGGTAAATGTGGTCCTGCCACAATCATCGCTCTGATTCGTTTAACAAAGATTGTTTCAGGGGGAGTGCCTTCAACGCTTCGTCAAAATGCGATGCAGCAAAGTCGTGGTCCAGCACTTGCTAATAAAGTAATTGTTTTAAACCCAGATGGTGATGATCAACTTGTTTATGATGTTGCAGTTCGCACTGAAGGACGTTTGCTTGCTTTAGGTGCTTCTGTTTTCTTAACTCGCGGTGCAACAAATAATCCATCAGAACTTGATCGAATTGCATTTAGTAATAAAAGTAGTGCTGACTTAATGATCTCTTTAAATGTTGATTCTTATGCAAATGATAAAGCACATGGCGCAGCAACATACTTCTATGGCAGTGATGCCCATGGCGTGCATTCAATTGTTGGTGAACGATTCGCATCTTTGGTGCAGCGCGAAATATGTGCTCGTACAGACTTAACAAATTGCCGCACCCATGCAAAGACATGGGACTTGTTGCGCATGACAATGGCCCCAACAGTTCGAATCGATTTGGGATATATGAGTAACCCTGGTGATTTGGGTCGCCTTTCTCGTCCCGATTTTCGTGATGTGATTGCCGAAGCGTTGGTTATTGCGATTCAGCGTCTTTATTTAGCTGCTGAAGATGATGCAAAAACTGGAACTTTGCGTATTTCTGATCTTCGTAAGGCCGGTATCCGCCGCTAAATAACACTCAAGCATTCCCTTGGGTATGACAGACTTAGACCATGTCGGACATAACGCAACGCTACTCAACAGGTGCACCTCAAAATCTTGAAGCAAGATTTGCATCTAGAGCAGCCCATATGAAGCCAAGTGAGATTCGTTCTCTCTTTGCTGTTGCATCCCGTCCAGAAATCGTTTCACTTGCAGGTGGAATGCCAAACCTTTCAGCACTTCCAATGGGAATGATGGCTGATGTTGTTAATAATCTAGTTCGTAATAATGGCCAAGAAGCGTTGCAGTATGGAAATGGTCAAGGACATCCAAAACTTCGTGAGCAGATCTGTGAAGTAATGGCACTTGAAGGTATTCGCGGTAATCCTGATGATGTATTAATTACAACTGGTTCACAACAAGCTTTAGACCTTATTTCACGTATCTTTTTAGACCCACAAGATGTTGTTCTTGCAGAAGCACCTTCATATGTTGGCGCACTCGGAACTTTTCATCAGTATGAAGCATCTGTTGTTCACGTTGAAACAGATGACAATGGATTAGTTCCAGCAGCACTTGCTGAAGCAATTAAGAGTGTACGAGCAGCTGGTCGTAAAATTAAGTTTTTATACACAATTCCTAATTACCAAAACCCAAGTGGTGTTTTATTACCCCCAGCTCGTCGTACAGAAATCTTGTCTATCTGCCGTGAAGCAGGAATTTTTGTTGTTGAAGACAATCCTTATGGATTACTCGGATTTGATAAGCCCTCACCTAATGCAATGCGTGCTGAGGATTCAGAAAATGTGATCTATTTGGGCTCGTTTTCTAAGACAATTGCACCTGGATTACGCGTGGGCTGGGCGTTAGTGCCACCTTCATTGAAGGAAAAACTGGTTATCGCCAGCGAATCCTCAATTTTATGCCCTTCCAACTTCACACAGTTAACTATTTCTAACTACTTGGCAGATCAACCATGGCGCGATCAGATCGCATCGTTTTGTGAGCTTTATAAAGTCCGTCGTGATGCGATGTTGGAATCACTCGATGAGCATTTTCCAGCAACTGCGCAATGGACAAAGCCTGGTGGTGGTTTTTATGTGTGGGTTACTTTGCCACCTGAAATTGATACAACAGTAATGATGCCTAAGGCAATTGTTGCAAAGGTTGCCTATGTTCCAGGTACTGCCTTTTATGCAGATGGTTTTGGTTCCTGGTCACTTCGTCTGTCCTATTGCTATCCAACACCAGAGCGCATCCGCGAAGGTGTCAAAGCTCTAGGCGGCGTTATCAAGCAAGAGATGGCAAGTCGTAAAGGGTTTGAACTAAAGGGTTAGTTTTCTAACGCCTTTGTAATTCGTTTCAAATCTTCTGCTCCAGCAAATTCAATAACAATTGTTCCCTTTTTCGCACTGCCTTGAATTGAAACGCGGGTGTCTAGGGCGTCGCCAATACGTTCTGCAATTTCCTGTAGTTCAGGGCTAGCTGACTTTGTCTGCTTAGGCTTTTTAGCAGATTGTCCTTTAGGGGCACCTGAAGAAATGATTTCTTCTGTTGCGCGCACCGATAGACCTTCAGTAACAATTCGTGTGGCAAGTTTTTCAATTGCTCCAGCATCACTTAAACCAAGTAGTGCGCGAGCATGTCCTGCAGATAGAACTCCTGATGCCAACTTTTGTTGCACAGATGTTGGCAGGTTCATTAAACGAATTGTGTTTGAAATCAGTGGGCGAGATCGTCCAAGTTTTTGTGCAAGCTCATCATGTGTGCAATTAAAATCGGTCAGAAGTTGTGAGTAGGCGGCTGCTTCTTCAAGTGCGTTGAGTTGGCTGCGATGAATGTTTTCGATTAACGCTTCGCGTAGTAGTTCGTTATCTGGTGTTTGGCGAATAATGACAGGGATAGTTTTTAATCCAGCAGCTTTTGCAGCACGGAAGCGGCGCTCTCCCATAATTAATTCATATTTGCCGGGAGTTGTTTGGCGCACAACAGGTGGTTGCAAAATTCCAATTTCTTTTATTGATGCGATTAATTCATCAAGTGCAACCGGATCAAAGTGTGTGCGAGGTTGACGTGGGTTAGGTGAAATCGCGCTGATGGCAACTTCATTTTGCTGTCCAACCTCTTTGTCACCAACAGTTAATGATGTTGGGATTAATGCATCAAGGCCTGTTCCAAGTCCACCACGACGTGCCATTAAGCGATCTCACCTTCACGTTTGTAATTGATTGAAACAACATTTGAATCAAAAGGTTTTCCGCGCTCTGCTAACTCTCTGGCAACTGCCATGTATGCAACCGCACCTGGTGAAACAGGGTCATATGTCATTACAGTTTGTTTAAATCCTGGTGCTTCTGAAACGCGCACCGTGCGAGGGATTGGAATATCAATTAATTCATTTGGGTAATGTTTTCTAATTTCATTAGCAACATCATTTGCAAGGTTTGTATTGTTAAACATTGTTAACACAAGTGTTGACAATTTTAATGTTGGATTCAAACGCTTCTTTACTAATTCAAATGTCTTTAATAGTTGCGACAATCCTTCAAGTGAGTAGTACTCGCATTGAATTGGAATTAAAACTTCTTTTGCAGAAGTAAATGCGTTGATAGTTAATAAACCAAGTGATGGTGGGCAATCAATAAAGATGTAATCAATAGTTTCACCACGTGCTGCGCGATCTGCAACTAGCTCTTCGATTGCTTCTTTCAATCGCATTTCGCGTGCAACCATTGGGACAAGTTCAATTTCTGCTTGTGCAAGTGAAGTATTAGAAGAAACGCATTCAAGTGAAGGAAATCCATTAACTTTTTGAATCACTTGTGACATTGTTAAATCACCCATCAACACTTCATAAATTCCTGGGTTGTCTTGGTGCTCAACACCAAGGGCGGTGGAGGCATTTCCTTGAGGATCTAAATCAATAACAACAACTTTGAGCCCACCCATAGAAAGGGCTGCAGCTAGGTTGACGGTGGTGGTGGTTTTGCCGACCCCACCCTTTTGGTTGGCTACGGTGAGGATTCGAAGGGAGGCCGGTTTTGGCATCGCCTCTTTTAGACGGCGGGTGCCAACTACCTTTTTTGTTTCACGTGAATCATTCACGTGGGTAGTTAAGCACCTTTTTTAACTTCAACTATCCGACTGAGCTCAATTCCCTCCAGATTTACCTCATGGAGGATCGCTTTTGGCACTGCTTTCATCTCTTCTTGGGCTTTTTCGCCCTTCATGGCTAGTAGTGAGCCATTGGTTTTTAAAAGGTGCCAGCTGATTTTCTTTAACTTCTCGAGTGGAGCGACCGCTCTGGCTGTTACGTAGTGGGCTGTTGCCTTCACATCCTGGGAACGGCCGCGGATTACCTCAATATCAAGTCCCTCAACTGCCTCTTGGAGAAACTCCACGCGGCGCTCAAGGGGTTCAATAAGGGTTACCTTTAAATCTGGGCGGGCCAAGGCGATAACAATTCCGGGCAGACCTGCCCCAGAGCCAATATCAAAGACGGTGGCACCTTCTGTGAAAAGGGTGGTTATAGGCAGGCAGTTGAAGATGTGGCGCTCCCAGATGCGGTCAGCCTCGCGGGGACCGATTAATCCACGCTCAATTCCTGCTGTTTCTAGGAATTTGGCGTAGGCGTGAACCCGCTCAACATCTGGAAAATGCCTCGCGATGAGGGTTTCACGTGAAACCTCCACGATTTAGGCTGGATAGATAACTACGAAACGGTTTGGATCTTCGCCGTCAGACTCGCTGCTTAGGCCTAGATCCTGGATTGTGTCGTGGATGATTTTGCGCTCAAACGCATTCATTGGCTTCAATTTGATTGAGTTGCCAGTGGTCTTTGCCTCTTCAGCCATATCCTCGGCCAACTTCTTGAGCTCTGTGCGGCGACCAGCCCGGAATCCATCGATATCAAGCATTAAGCGGCTGCGATCTCCTGTTGAGGTCTGAACAGCAAGACGTGTGAGCTCCTGGATAGCATCCAAAACCTCTCCGTCGCGGCCCACGAGATGGTTGAGTTTTCCACCAACAATGGCAAGGGCTGCACGGTCGTTTTCAACATCGATATCGATGTCGCCATCAAGATCTGCGATGTCAAGGAGTGCTTCTAGGTAGTCAGCGGCGATGTCGCCCTCTTCCTCTAGACGTGCCACACCCTTGGGTGCCTTTTTTGCCTCTACGGCCTCTACTGCTTCAACAGGTGCTTCTTCAACTTTACTCTTTGCCATGGTGCCCCCTTTGTCGGGATTGTAGTAATAAGTCCGTTTTGTCTACTTCTTCTTTTTCTTCTTTTTTGGCTGTTGGCGCTGACCTTTTTCTTCGATCGTTGTGCCCTCAGAGTTTTCGCTTGAGTCGCTGCTCTCCGTTACTCCATTTTTCTTATTGCGCTTTCGTTGAAGCTCTTCAAAGGCTGGAGATCCTGGTGTTGGGTTTCGTTTAATGACGTAGTACTGCTGTCCCCATGTCCATAGGTTTGTTGTTGACCAATAAATTAAAACACCGATTGGAAAGTTAACACCAGAGATTGCAAAAATAACTGGGAATGCGTACAACATAATTTTTTGCTGTTGCAACATCATGTTATTTGATGAATCCATCTTTGGCATTCCCTTTGTCATTAACTGACGCTGGGTTGTGAATGTTGTTAAAGACATAAATGCAATAAGAATGATTGTTACGATTTTTACAGTCGTGATGTCTGTTCCAAGAAAAGTATCTGAAATAGGTGCACCGAAGAACTCTGCTTGTGCAGCACTTGCGACATCTTCCTGAGTAAGAACTCCGTGCTTCACAGGAGGGTTCTTTCCAATTCCGTTTAGAACTGTGAACAAAGCAAAGAAGATTGGAGCTTGAGCCAAGATTGGAAAACATGATGCAAGCGGGTTTGTCTTGTGCTCTTTATAGAGCTTCATCATCTCTTCTGATTGCTTCTGGCGATCATCCTTGTACTTCTTTTGGATTTCCTTCATGTGTGGTTGAAGGGCGGTGAGTGCACGCTGGGATTTAATCTGCTTTACAAAAAGCGGAATCAAAATAATACGAATAATGATTACGAGACCGATGATTGCAAGGGACCATGACACACCGCTGTTTGTTCCAAAGATTGGTGTTAATAAATCGTGGATTGTGACAATAACCCAAGAAACAGCGATATATAAGGGTTTTAAGATGCTATCCATTAAATAACTACCTTCTCTTTCGGAACTGCATAATCAACACCACCGTGTGACCATGGATTACAACGCAATAAGCGCCAGGCGCTCATTGCAATACCTTTGAGTCCGTATGTCTCAATAGCTGTGACGGCATATGAAGAACATGACGGGTAATACTTACAACGTGGCCCAAACATTGGCGAGATCCATTTTTGATACACCTTGATAGGTGCGATCAATAACTGCCTCACTTCTGATTAGCCTTCTCGGACAATTTTTTTAGGAGTTGTCCGACAATCTTTGTTATCTCTTCTGCAGTATCTGCCTCGTTCGCGCTGTTAAGAGCTCGAACTACTAACAAACCACCATTTGGTAGTTGTGAGTAAATATCTCTGAGCGCATGACGTGCTTTGCGAGCAATGCGGTGTCTGGTTACAGAGCCACCAACATTTTTACTGATGATTAATCCTGCGCGAGCAGGTTGATCTAAATTGGTTGGGTAGAGATATCCGACAAAGTTTTGGGTTGAAAACCTCAAACCACTCTTTGTTGCGCGCGCGAAATCGGCGCTCTCGGTAAGGCGTGCGCTTTTTGCAAGCACGGGTATCGGTTATGAACCCTTATGCAGAAAGCTTGGCGCGACCCTTGCCGCGACGAGCAGCAAGTACTGCACGGCCTGCGCGGGTTGCCATACGGGCACGGAAGCCATGCTTCTTGGCACGACGACGTGTGTTGGGTTGGAAGGTGCGCTTTGTCATTGAAAACTCCTAATAATGAACTTCTACTCAGGGCCAGAAATACGGGGGAAGCAAGGAGGTAACGGTAGAGGTCTGGGGATAAGCGGGTCAAACTGGATCCGGGCTCATGCGAGAGGTGGGGTGATTGTGGATAACCAGTTGCTTTTTTTGCCAAATCGCTCTACTTTTCACTCCCCCTCCACAGGTAGATCGCTTTTGGCGGGTATTACAGGGCTCAACCTGGGGTTTAGACCACAGGCTGTGGATAACCCTGTGGATGAGTTTTTCTATGGAATTGAGGCCTTGGTGAGCGTTATTGAAGTTGAGCTGCCAACCCTTTGGGGCCGAGTAATTGAAGAGGTTGCTATCAACGCACCTCAACACCGTGCATTTTTACAGTTAACAAAACCATTGGGCCTTCTACACAACGACGATGTCACAACTTTGTTGGTCGCAGCCCCAAATCTTTTTGCAAAAGATGTTTTAGAAAGTCGTTTGCGCACAGTTGTTAGTGATGTTTTGACTCGCGAGCTTGGATCGACCACAAATATTGCTGTGACAGTTGATGAAACTTTGGAAGTTGTTGCCGCTCCATCCCAAGATGTCGAAGTTGAGTTTATTGCTCCTAAATCTGGCATGGGCCGTGATGATCTACCGGTCTCAAAATCTGCAGAAACCTCAACTTTAAATCCTCGCTACATCTTTGAAACTTTTGTTATCGGTGCATCAAATCGTTTTGCTCACGCAGCTGCCGTTGCAGTGGCAGAGGCACCAGCCAAGGCATACAACCCACTCTTTATTTATGGTGAGTCCGGTTTAGGTAAGACACACTTACTTCACGCAATTGGTGCCTATGCCCAAGAACTCTATGGAAACGTGCGTGTTAAGTATGTTTCATCAGAAGAGTTCACAAATGACTTTATTAACTCTATTCGTGACGATAAAGCATCTGCTTTCCAACGTCGTTATCGCGATCTAGATATTTTGTTGGTCGATGACATTCAGTTCTTGGAAAATAAAGAGCGGACACAAGAAGAGTTCTTCCACACCTTCAACACTTTATATAACGCGAACAAGCAGATTGTTATTTCAAGTGATCGGCCGCCAAAACAGTTAACAACTTTGGAAGACCGTTTACGCTCTCGCTTTGAGTGGGGATTGATTACAGATATTCAGCCACCTGAGTTAGAAACACGTATTGCAATTCTTCGCAAAAAAGCTGCACAAGATAAGTTGAATGCACCGGATGATGTTCTCGAATATATAGCAAGCAAGATTTCAACAAACATCCGTGAACTAGAGGGTGCGTTAATTCGTGTTACAGCTTTTGCATCCCTTAATCGCCAGAGTGTTGATTTATCGCTGGCTGAAATTGTTCTCAAAGATTTAATTCCTAATGAATCCAACCCAGAAATTACTGGCGCAACCATCATGGCTCAGACTGCGGCCTACTTCAGTCTGACAATTGATGATTTGTGCGGGACATCTCGTTCTCGAGTGTTAGTTAATGCTCGACAGATCGCGATGTATTTATGTCGAGAGCTCACAGAGCTTTCCTTGCCGAAGATCGGCCAAACATTTGGTGGACGTGACCACACAACGGTTATGCACGCCGATAGAAAGATCCGTCAACTGATGGCTGAGCGCCGTTCGATCTATAACCAGGTCAACGAGCTCACCACCAGAATTAAACAACAAGCTAGATAGAACTATGGTTGATTTGGGCTATATGTCCGAATTGCTACTCTTTACCCCCAGTTGGGGACAAGTTGTGGATAACTGTGGAGAATTAAGGCAACGCCGTGGATAACCTCGGTGGATTAACTGGAGAGAAAGGTGTGGTTGATATGAAGCAGAGTTATACCCACACCTTTCCACTAGTTATTAACACCTTATACAAAACCAATCCCCGCACCGAGCAGGGCTTTTATAACTTACCCACAGAAAATCGCTCTAGTTACTACGACTACCTTTATATACATACATCCAGTTACGCGAATAACCTTTCCACATTACAGAAAAGCCGAGGATAGAGATGAAATTTACAGTCGAGCAGTCAGCGTTAGCCGATGGGGTTAACTGGGTTTCCCGCTCTCTCTCCACTCGTCCAATTAAAACCGAGCTACTTGGAATTGTTATTGATGCAACCGGCAATGAAGTCTTCTTGTCAGCATCAGATCTTGAAACAGCAAGCAAGGCACATTTTGCAGCTGAGGTAAAAGAGCCAGGCAAGGTTTTAGTACCAGGAAAACTACTGGCAGAAATTTCACGTTCTCTTCCAAATAAACCAATTACTTTTGTTTTAGATGGTAGCCGTGTAGCTGTTACTAGCGGTAGTGCAAAATTCACACTTCCAACACTTTCAGTTGATGAGTATCCAAACCTGCCTGAACTTCCAGATTCAACAGGCACAGTTGCAAGTGACACCTTTGCAACAGCTGTGGCACAAGTTGCTATTGCTGCAGGCCGCGATGATTCACTACCAACACTTACTGGTGTGCATGTTGAGATCAACGAGGACACTGTTACTTTTGCGGCAACGGATCGCTACCGTTTAGCTGTCCGCGAAATTCAGTGGACACCGACTGCGCCAAACACTTCAACAACAGCACTACTTCGCGCTCGCACTATTGCAGATGCCGCCAAATCACTGACAGGTTCTAAAGATGTTTCACTTTCCTTCGCACCTAACACAAGTAATGACCGTTTAGCTGGTTTTGCAGGCGATGGAAAAACAATGACGTCGCGCATGTTGGATGGAACATTTCCTCCATATCGCCACCTGCTCCCACAAGAGGTAACTACAACTGCACTCATCGAGGTCGCAACACTTCTAGACTCTGTTCGCCGCGTCGCACTTGTTACAGACAAGACAGTTCCACTACGTCTTGATTTTGCCAACAACACACTCTCGCTTGAAGCAGGTGCTGGCGAAGAAGCACAGGCAACTGAAGCAATTGAAATCTTGTTAACTGGAGAGGCAATCTCAATTGCTTTTAACCCAACATTTCTTGCAGATGGTTTAAATGCGGTTGGAACAAAGTTTGTTCAAATCTCATTTACTGGTTCAAACAAACCTGCGATCTTGATGGGCAAAAGCGATAAAGATGGCGCGGTAATTGAAAACTACCGTTACCTATTAATGCCAATGCGTTACGCCTCATAATCGCAAATCTTTTAAGGACACCTAGTGCGGATTAACAAGTTGGCTCTGACCAACTTTCGTTCATATAACTCACTAGAGCTAGATCTAGAACCGGGCGTCATCACATTTATTGGCGATAACGGTTCTGGAAAAACAAACATTGCCGAATCGCTAATCTATTTAGCCTTTCTTTCCTCCCACCGTGTTGCCAACAACGTGCCATTGATTTCACTCGGTAACCAACAAGCAATCATCCGCGCTGAAGTTCAAAGAGATGATCGCACCCTACAAATTGATTTAGAGATCAATGCAAGTAAAGCTAACCGCGCACGTATTAATGGCAACCCAACCCGCAGTCAACGAGAGTTGTTAGGCGCAATTCAAATCGTTTATTTCTCACCAGAAGACTTAGATCTTGTGCGCGGTGAACCTGGTAACCGCAGGGATTTTCTAGACCGCCTACTTATCACTAGAACCCCACGTTTAGCAGGGGTTATTGCAGACTATGAGCGCGTAGTTAAACAGCGCAACGCACTACTAAAAACAAGAACATCGGCTGCAGCACTTGTTCCCTGGAATGAACAACTCATCAAACTGGGCGCTGAATTAACCACTGAACGCATTGCGTTAATTGATGCTTTAAACCCTTGGGTTACTAAGAATTATGCAAACTTGAATGAAGTTAAACCAGCATCTATTTCATATAAATGCAGCACCGAAGGTGTTACTAAGGATATTGAAGAGAACATTGCTGTATTAACTGCTCGATTAGAAGAGGTTGCCTACCAAGAAATAGAACGTGGTGTTTCTTTAATTGGTCCACACCGCGATGATCTTCATTTACAAATTGGAGATTTTCCCGCAAAAGGTTATGCAAGCCACGGTGAATCCTGGTCAATGGCCATTTCACTACGTATTGGATCTTTCAATCTTTTAAAGTCTGAAGGATCTTCACCTATTCTAATTTTAGATGATGTTTTTGCAGAACTTGATACTTCACGCCGAATTCAATTAATGTCTGCCACACAATTGGCAGAACAAACATTTATTACCGCAGCTGTCGAAAGTGATTTACCTGCAGAGTTGTTGACCCAGAAGTTTTACGTGACACCGGGTGTTGTGAAGAAAGGAAAGAGTTAATGACAAAGCGCGACCTAGCTCTAGATCTTTTTAAATCATTTAAAACTGGTGTTACAAGAAAACCAAATAAACCCGCTCCGACAATGAGGGTTGGACAACCCGGAGACCCTGAATTAATCGGCGGGGTATTAAATGAATTAGTTTCAGATCGTGATTGGGATTCTGGATTAGCTGAAGGAAATCTTTTTGTTAACTGGAAAAAAATTGTTGGTGATGAAATTTCAGAACACGCACAACCAATTTCAATTTTAGAAAATGTGTTAACAATTCAAAGCTCATCAACTGCTTGGGCAACACAATTGCAGTTAATTTCAAATGCTCTGTTGGCGACGATCCAAAAAGATGCCACCGGGGTGCTTATTGAGCGCCTTGTGATCATTGGTCCTCAAGCCCCAACCTGGAAGAAAGGGGTCCGCACTATCCGTAATGCTCGCGGCCCCCGTGACACCTATAACTAGGCCTAACCCACTAGATCCCCTCAACTCCACGCTCAAAGTTCGGCTATGCCCGTCCACAGGGCTTTTTTCGGCTATTTATTATCACCATTTATGACTAGGATAAAGCCATTCCGAGAGGCCAATCCTCTCCAAAAGCCTTCAGGGCTGATTTAACCGATTTTCAAGGAAAGGGGTTGCGATGGCGGAGAACTCCTACAACGCCAGCAACATCACCGTCCTAGAAGGCCTAGAGGCTGTTCGCAAGCGCCCAGGAATGTATATCGGCTCCACAGGAGAGCGCGGCCTCCACCACTTGGTTTATGAAGTCGTTGATAACTCAGTAGATGAAGCTCTAGCTGGGCATTGCACCGAAATCAACATAACTCTTATGGCTAACGGTGGCGTTGAAGTAATCGATAACGGCCGCGGAATCCCTGTTGATATTCACCCAGTTGAAAAAAAGCCAGCACTTGAAGTTGTTCTCACTGTTTTACACGCCGGAGGAAAGTTCGGCGATGGTGGTTACTCAGTATCTGGTGGACTACATGGTGTTGGTATCTCTGTTGTTAACGCACTCAGCACAGATCTTTCAGTAATTGTTCAACGCGATGGAAGTTTTTGGTATCAGGATTACAAACTTGGTGTTCCAACAGCGCCAGTGCGCAAAGGTGATGCATCGACAAAATCTGGAACAACCGTCCAATTCTGGCCATCAAAGGAAATCTTTGAAACTACAGATTTTTCTTTTGAAGTTTTATCAACTCGTTTTCGCGAAATGGCGTTTCTTAACAAAGGTTTGATTTTAACTCTTACTGATATGCGTGACGGACACGTTGATGAAAAGGGTGAGCAGTTAACAGTTCGCTATGAGTATGACGGCGGAATTGCAGACTTTGTTAAACACCTTAATTCAACCCGCGGTGAAACCCATAAATCAATTATTTCTTTTGCGTCAGAAGATAAAAAGAACAAGATTTCACTAGAAGTTTCAATGCAATGGAATGCTGGCTTTTCTGAATCCGTATACACATTTGCAAACACCATTCACACCCATGAAGGTGGGTCTCACGAAGAAGGATTCCGCACCGCGCTAACTTCAATTGTTAATAAGTTCGGAGAAGAACAAGGGTTTATCCGCAAGAAAGAAGATCGCCTAACAGGTGATGATGTTCGTGAAGGTCTAACTGCAATTGTCTCAATCAAACTTGCAGACCCACAATTTGAAGGTCAGACAAAGACAAAACTTGGTAACTCAGAAGCAAAAACATTTACACAAAAAATTGTTAATGAAGAGTTAACCAGTTGGTTTGAACAAAACCCTGCAGAAGGCAAAGAAATTGTGCGTAAAAGTATTGATGCCGCAGCAGCTCGCGTTGCAGCACGTAAAGCACGCGATCTAAGCCGTAATCGCAAAGGATTGCTTGAAGGTCGCGGGATGCCCGGCAAGTTAGCCGATTGTCAGTGGACTGATCCTGCAAAGTGTGAGCTCTACATTGTCGAGGGTGACTCTGCAGGTGGTTCAACAAAGGGTGGCCGTGATTCGCGCAACCAAGCAGTGCTTCCAATCCGCGGAAAAATTTTGAATGTTGAAAAAGCACGCATTGATCGCGTTCTACAAAACAATGAAGTGCAAGCGTTAATTACCGCACTTGGTACTGGCGTGCATGATGATTTTGATATTGAGAAGCTGCGCTACCACAAGATTATTTTGATGGCAGATGCTGATGTTGATGGACAGCACATTCGCACACTTCTTTTAACTTTGTTATTCCGTTTCATGCGTCCATTAATCGAACAAGGTTTTGTTTACTTCGCACAACCCCCGCTCTATAAATTGAAGTGGGCTGGCAAAGAGCCTGTAGAGTATGCATTTAGTGATCGTGAGCGAGATGGCATGATCGAACTAGGTGTTGCTGCAGGAAAGCGCCTTCCAAAAGATGACGGAATCCAGCGCTTCAAAGGTTTAGGTGAGATGCCGGCAAAAGAGTTGTGGGATACAACTATGGATCCAGAACATCGCGTGCTAGTTCGTGTGACATTAGATGATGCCGCTGCTGCAGATGATTTGTTCTCAGTACTTATGGGTGAAGATGTTGAAAAGCGCCGCGCATTTATTCAGCGCAACGCTAAAGATGTTAGGTTCTTGGATATCTAATGGATGAGTTAAACCCAAACAATCTGGAAAACTTTGACAAGATCGAAACAGTTGATCTTCAAGTTGAGATGGCACGTTCTTATCTTGACTACGCGATGTCAGTTATCGTCGGTCGTGCGTTGCCAGATGTTCGAGATGGTTTAAAGCCAGTTCACCGTCGCGTTCTGTATGCGATGTATGACGCTGGTTATCGCCCAGATAAGGGTTATTACAAGTCTTCCCGCATTGTTGGTGACGTTATGGGTAATTACCACCCACATGGTGACACTGCGATTTATGACTCTGTAGTGCGTCTGGCTCAACACTGGTCACTTCGCTACTTATTGATCGATGGAAACGGAAACTTCGGCTCTCCAGGAAACGACCCAGCTGCGGCAATGCGTTATACCGAAGCTCGTTTATCTCCTATTGCTATGGAGATGATGCGGGATATCGATGAAGACACAGTTAATTTCATTCCAAACTATGACGGCCGATCACAGGAACCAACAGTTCTACCAAGCCGCCTACCAAACCTTTTAGTTAACGGTTCTGCTGGTATCGCAGTTGGAATGGCAACAAATATTCCACCGCACAACCTGCGCGAAATTGGCGAAGCTGTTATTTACTCTCTTGAACACCCAGAGATGAAGCAAGAAGAGTTACTTAATGAGTTAATCAAGATTGTAAAAGGTCCTGACTTTCCAACAAAGGCTTTAATTGTTGGTCGCACAGGAATTGAAGAGGCATATCGCACGGGTCGTGGATCAATCACAATGCGCGCGGTTGTTCAGGTTGAAGAGATCAACAAGCGCACATGTCTTGTAATTAGCGAATTGCCATATCAAGTTAACCCTGACAATCTTGCGTTGAAAATTGCTGAACTTGTTAAAGATGGAAAGATCAAGGGCATCGCAGATGTGCGAGATGAAGGTAATGAGCGCCTCGGCCAACGTCTTGTAATTGTTTTGCAACAATCAGCTATTCCAAAAGTTGTGCTTAATAACCTCTACAAGCAAACACAGTTGCAGGACACATTTGGTGCAAACATGTTGGCACTTGTTGACGGTGTTCCTCGCACATTGCGCCTTGATGAATTTATTCGTTACTACATCGAGCATCAAGTAGAAGTAATTGTTCGCCGTACTAAATACCGCTTGGCAGAAAAAGAAAAGCGCGCACATATCTTGCAGGGCTATCTCAAAGCCCTAGATGCCCTAGATGCAGTAATTGCTTTAATCCGGGCATCAACAACACCAGAAGAGGCCCGCACAGGTTTGATGAAGTTGCTCAGTGTTGATGAGATTCAAGCTAACGCGATTTTGGATATGCAGCTGCGCCGTATTGCTGCATTGGAGCGTCAAAAGATTAATGATGAGTACGACGGCTTAATGGCTGACATTGTTGAACTCAACAAGATCTTGGTGAGTCCAGAGCGCCAACGCGAAATTGTTAAGACAGAGCTTGCAGAATTGGTTACAAAGTATGGCGATGAGCGTCGCACACAAATCGTTGCAAGCGAAGGTGATTTCAGCGCTGAAGATTTAATTCCAGACCAAGATGTTGTTGTGACAATTACACGCGGTGGATATTCAAAGCGCACGATGGCTGATCTTTACAGATCACAACGACGTGGTGGTCGCGGTGTTAAGGGTGCTGCGTTAAAGGAAGATGATGTTGTCGATCATTTCTTTGTGGCATCTACCCATGATTGGTTGTTATTCTTTACAAACCAAGGTCGCGTCTATCGCTCAAAGGTTCATGAATTACCAGATGCTGGACGCGACGCACGCGGACAACATGTTGCAAACCTGATGGCATTTAAACCAGATGAGAAAATTGCTGAAGTGTTGTCATTAAAGGATTACACAATTTCTCCATTCCTAGTTCTTGCAACTCGTAATGGATTAGTCAAGAAAACACCTTTGGTTGAATACGACTCTCCTCGCACCGGTGGTTTGATTGCAATTACATTAAAACCAGGTGATGAAGTTGTTTCAGCGTCCCTGATCAACACAGACGATGAATTGTTATTGGTATCAACAAAGGGAATGTCGCTGCGCTTTACAGCAGATGATGAATCACTTCGTTCAATGGGACGCTCAACAAGTGGTGTGATCGGAATGAAGTTCCGTGCAGATGACAACTTGTTAACAATGGCGCGTGTTAACGCAGAACAAGCAAAGGATTCATTTGTCTTTACAGCTACCGATGGTGGCTATGGAAAGAAAACCCCAATCGATGAGTATCGATTGCAGGGCCGTGGTGGCATTGGTATTAAGGCCGCCAAGATCGATGAGAATTCACGTGGATCCCTTGTTAGCGCATTGGTTTTACGTGATGAGGATGAAGTACTTGCTATTACTTCAGCTGGAACTGTCATGAGAACCCCTGCAGCAGAGGTCCGTCAGACCGGACGCGACAGCATGGGTGTGCGCTTGGTGAACCTTGATGAAGGTGTGAGCCTGTTATCTGTCACCAAGAACGGCGAAGATGAGATTTCAGCGAAAAGTTAGTATGGTTCGCATCCTGAGTTAAAGGCACGCCTTCCCTTCACGAGTTTGGCTCGTTTTGGGAGTTAGTGAAGTTCAAGGTAATCTTGGCACTTCGCGCTTTAAAGAGAAATCTTTACAGCGGGCCCATAGCTCAGCCTGGTTAGAGCGCTTCCCTGATAAGGAAGAGGTCGGTGGTTCAAGTCCACCTGGGCCCACCCGTTCTAATACGGGGACCTAGCTCAATTGGTAGAGCGCTGCCTTTGCAAGGCAGAGGTTAGGGGTTCGATTCCCCTGGTCTCCACACAGTTTGTTTTCACCGCACCCACAACAAGAAAAGAGAAAACCATGTCATCAACAGCAACTCTTCACACATCACTCGGTGACATTGTTATTGAACTTTTCCCAAACCATGCACCAAAGACAGTTGCAAACTTTGTTGAGTTAGCAACTGGTGCAAAGGAGTGGACTGATCCACGTACTGGCGATAAGACAACTGCAAAGTTGTATGACGGAACAATTTTTCACCGCGTCATTGACGGTTTCATGATTCAAGGTGGAGATCCACTAGGTCGCGGAACAGGTGGACCGGGATACCGTTTCGCAGATGAGTTCCACGGCGAACTAACTTTTGATCGCCCATACATTCTTGCAATGGCTAACTCAGGTCCAGGAACTAACGGTTCACAGTTCTTTATTACTGTTGCACCAACTACTTGGTTAAACCGTAAGCACAGCATCTTTGGTGAAGTAAAGGATTCTGCAAGCCAGGCAGTAGTTGATGCAATTGCAACTGCAAAGACTGGCGCACAGGACAAGCCAGCAACTGACATCACTATCAACAGCGTTACAGTTGCTTAAGCGTTCTGCAACCTACTCTTTAATCGCAGTAATCTGCGCTGCTTACCTTGTGCAGATGGTTGTTCCATCAATCGAACAACATCTTGTACTTCCAAATTTCCAATACTTACAAGCAAGCAATGAGTGGTATCGACTCTTTACAGTTGCGTTAACTCATGCAGGACTTCTTCACCTTGGATTTAATATGTACTCCTTGATGGTTTTAGGAAATCCACTTGAAGAAGCATTTGGTAAAAACAAACTCTTTATTGTTTTCTTTGTTTCACTTTTAACTGGCTCACTAGCCTCCTCATACTTCGCATCTGTTTATAGCTACTCAGTTGGCGCATCAGGTGCGATCTTTGGATTATTCGGAGCACTCGCAATTGTTGGAAAACGAATCGGCGCAGATATTCGATCTATTGTTGTGATTATTGGAATTAACTTTGTTATTGGTTTTGCAATGGGCGGGGTTGACTGGCGTGCACACCTAGGCGGATTAATCGGCGGGGTAGTGGCAGCTCAGCTAGTTATGGCTAAGAGATAAGTTATCCACAGGTTTTACCCACACTGTGGATCGAATTACAACGGTGTAACTACTAGCTCAAAAAGGCTTAGCGCCAGCGAGTGGCAAGTGAAAAGCCAACACCGATAAAGCCAAAGCCGATAATCATGTTCCAAGCACCGATTCCAGGGACTGGATATTCAGTCTGTGTTACATAGAAGACCACAATCCAGAACAAACCGATTAAGAAGGCTGCAACCATGGTTGGAGCAAGCCAGCGTGGGCTCTCCAGTGGTTCATGAGAGGTCTGAACGACAACCTCTTGATTGTGAGCGCGCTGCTCTTCGACCTTCTTACGTAGCTTTGATTTAGGCATACGCAAAAGATACACCATGAGAGAGAATGCTCCTATGGCCGCCAAGATCCTCGTCATCGATAACTATGACTCCTTTGTCTTTAATTTGGTGCAGTACCTGCAGCAATTAGGGGCCGAGTGCACCGTTGTCCGAAATGATGCAGTCGCGGCAAGTGAAGCTGGCAAATACGACGGAGTCCTTATCTCTCCGGGACCTGGCACACCTGAAAAAGCTGGCGTATCAGTAGAGATGATTAAGTACTGCGCAGAGCATTCAATTCCATTATTTGGTGTGTGCTTAGGTCATCAAGCAATTGGTGTTGCATTTGGTGCAACTGTTTCACGCGCACCTGAATTACTGCATGGAAAAACTTCACTTGTCTATCACAAGCAAGAAGGTGTTCTTTCAGATCTCCCATCACCATTTACCGCAACTCGTTATCACTCACTGTGTGTT
>Ga0209297_1000868_pt1 | contig 18410 bp, 24 predicted proteins | sample S_130805_MF_Meta_FD_187322 | JGI IMG/M metagenome (GOLD analysis project Ga0209297, IMG submission 187322) | Freshwater microbial communities from Lake Simoncouche, Canada to study carbon cycling - S_130805_MF_MetaG (SPAdes) (version 2) | ecosystem: Environmental > Aquatic > Freshwater > Lake ...
CTCATCTACGAGCCATTCATTTGCGCCGAAGCGCTCTGAATTGGATTCGGATGCCGACACTGGCGTTTCCTCTCACTTGCCCTGCAATTTCTCTGCCCTGCTTTCAAGCCAACTCTATCGGCTCCCATTCACCGCTGAAATACGAAGCGGGGTCAGATACGCCACATTGGATAGGAGATTGGCTACGCAGGCAGCACTGAGAGCGAGAAAAATAGAGTTGCTAGCGCCAAAAGTGCGAGCGGGAGCGCGGTGTACCAAAGGCCAGCGCTGAGTTGGTAGTAGGCCACCCCAAGTGCAATCAAATTAGCAAGCACTGCGGGAGCTCGGCCATACATGCGTCCTGTTGTAAAACCACGTGCCGAGATAAATAAGCCCGCAGCTCCCATCACGGCAAAGGCAATCACACCAACAATGGCAAGTGGTTCTTGAATCTGATCGTGCGTGAAAGTAGCAATCATTTGAATGAGGGCTAGGGCAATCAAGATGAGGGCTTCTACTTTGAGCAGGGTTGAAGCATATTTACGGTTCTTAGATTTTGGAACTTGCATAGCAATAACTGTACATGCCTATCAATTTAATTCTATTTCTAAGCCAACGTCTGATAGGAGAGTCAAAATCTACGAAGTAAGCCTCAGGGTAGGCTTGCACCATGGCTGCGCGCGATTACCAAGTAGAGATCTCGGCAACTAGTGCGACCCTTCTTTCTATCGAAAAAGTCTTGGATCTGCCAAAACTTCGTGAAGATGCGATTAAGTTGGAAGAAGCCGCAGGTGTTCCTAATTTATGGGATGACCCTGAAAATGCTCAAAAAGTAACGAGCCGACTCTCTCGAGTTCAAAACGTAATTAAAAAGTTGGTGGAGCTGCGTCAACGAGTAGAAGACTTGCCAATCCTTCTTGATCTTGCAACGAGTGAAGGCGATTCAGCCGCTCAATCAGATGTTGATAAAGAACTTGATGCAGTAAAGAAAACTGTTAGCGAATTAGAAGTACAGACTCTTCTCAATGGTGAATATGACGATCGAGATGCCCTCATCACGATTCGCTCAGAGGCTGGTGGCGTTGAGGCCGCTGACTGGGCAGAAATGATTATGCGCATGTATCTGCGCTACTGCGAACGGCATAATCACAAAATCGATGTGCTTGAAACTTCCTTTGCAGAAGAAGCCGGAATTAAGTCCACAACTTTTAGAGTTACTGCACCGTATGCGTACGGAACGCTCTCAGTAGAGCAAGGAACACATCGTTTAGTTCGTATCTCACCTTTTGATAGCCAGAGTCGTCGCCATACATCATTCTGTGGCGTTGAAGTGGTTCCGGTAGTTGACCAGAGTGATCACATTGAGATTGATGAGAAAGAAATTCGGGTAGATGTTTATCGTTCTTCTGGGCCTGGTGGACAAGGTGTGAATACTACGGACTCTGCCGTACGTATCACACATATTGCTACTGGAATTGTTGTTTCTTGCCAGAATGAGAGATCACAGATTCAAAATCGTGCGACGGCAATGGCTGTGTTGCAATCAAAGTTGTTAGAGCGTCGTCGCCAAGAAGAACAGGCCAAGATCAATGCGCTTAAAGGCGACAACTCAGGTTCGTGGGGCAATCAAATGCGCTCTTATGTATTACATCCTTATCAAATGGTTAAAGATCTCCGTACTGATTATGAAACTGGTAATACTGGAGCAGTGCTTAATGGTGAAATTGATGAATTTATCGAAGCAGGAATTCGTTGGCGCAGAAGTGGGCAACGCGGCAATTAGTGCCCCTATTGAGCAAATCACAGCAATTATTAGGGTGAAAGAAGGGCAAGTTCTCTCACTTTCACATGACTTCTCCATAAACTAGGGTCATCGTTCCACACTGGCGCACGCAACTGCGAGCACCGACTATGCACTTGAGGAGTTCGGCGTGATTCGCTTTGAGAATGTGAGCAAGGTCTATCCGGGCCAAGATCACGCTGCACTCAACAGCGTCAATCTTGATGTGCAAAAAGGTGAATTCGTTTTTCTTGTTGGCTTGTCAGGATCTGGTAAATCAACATTCCTTCGCCTAGTGCTTCGCGAAGAGCGACCAAGTAGCGGCACTATCCATGTTGCAGGTAAAGATTTAAATACTCTCGCAGATCACAAAGTGCCAGAACTTCGTCGCCAAGTGGGAACCGTCTTCCAAGATTTTCGTCTTCTGCCAAATAAAACAATCTTTGAAAACGTTGCTTTCACACTGCATGTACTTGGTAATTCGCAGAAAGAGATTGATCGAGAAGTACCTGAGGTTTTGGATCTCGTTGGTTTAGGGGATAAAGCAGATCGTTTCCCCAGTGAGATCTCTGGTGGCGAAGGGCAGCGTGTGGCAATTGCACGAGCATATGTAAGCCGGCCACCAATTCTCATCGCAGATGAGCCAACTGGAAACTTAGATCCGGCAACAAGTGTGGGAATTATGAAATTACTCGATCGCATTAATCGCGATGGCACCACTGTCATCATGGCTACCCATGATTCTGGAATTGTTGACCAAATGCGCAAGCGCGTAATTGAGCTCGAAGGTGGCCACGTCATTCGTGACCAGGTTCGCGGCGTCTATGGATATACGGGATAAGGAGAGAAAATGCGCGCAGGATTTCTTCTTAACGAAGTAAAGATTGGTCTTCGTCGAAACTTCACGATGACTTTTGCGGTAATTGTCACGGTTGCTATCTCGCTCTCCATGCTTGGTATTGGCCTTTTAGCTAACTCACAAGTCAAAGCAATGAAGGACTATTGGTATGACAAGATTGAAGTATCAGTATTTCTCTGTGGTCCCTTATCGGAATCTGCATCCTGTAGCGCAGGTGCAGTAACTGCCGCCCAACGCCTATCTATTCAACAAGATCTCAAGGCACTTCCAGTTGTTCAAGATGTTTACTACGAATCGCAATCAGAGGCATTCTCACGATTCCAAGAGCGCTTCAAGGGATCTGCAATTTCGCAGAACGTGACTGCAGATCAATTGCCTGAATCGTTCCGAGTTAAGTTACAAGACCCCACGCAATTTGCGGTAATTGTTAGTGCATTTACTGGACGACCTGGTGTTGATGTAGTCCAAGATCAACGATCAATTTTAGATAAGTTCTTTAAATTACTCGGTGTTCTTCGTAACGGCGCACTCTTGATTGGCCTCTTCTCAGTTCTTACTGCTGGCCTATTAATTAGCAACACACTTCGAATTGCAGCATTTAATCGCCGCCGTGAAACCAATGTAATGAAACTCGTTGGCGCAAGTTCATTCTCAATCCAACTTCCATTCTTACTCGAAGGCCTCTTTAGTGCAGTAATTGGTTGGATATTTGCCAGTGGCATTTTGTCTGGTTTGAAATATGTAGTAGATACCAAAGTTGCGCCACTACTGACCTTTACTAAATTCTTTGGTTGGGGCGAAGTTGTTACAGCATCGGCTTGGTTACTTTTTACCGGCCTTCTTGTTTCTTCGCTTGCCTCATTAATTACTCTTCGACGCTATCTCAAGGTCTAAGTAGAACGTCGATCTAATGCCAAAAGAGATCGGTCAAAAACTTATCGCGCAGAACAAGAAAGCGCGTCACGATTACCACATCGAGGAAGTCTTTGAATGTGGCTTGGTTCTTACTGGCACTGAAGTGAAATCCCTTCGCCTAGGACGTGCATCCCTCATTGATGGTTTTGCCATGGTGCAAGATGGCGAGTTATGGCTCAGTGGCGTGCACATTCCTGAATACACCGAAGCAACATGGACTAATCACACTCCTCGTCGCGATCGCAAGCTTCTCATGCACAAAAGTGAAGTAAATAAGTTAATTGGTCGCACTAAAGAGGGTGGATTAACTCTTATTCCACTCTCGCTTTACTTTAAAGATGGGAAAGCAAAGGTCGAATTAGCCCTTGCGCGTGGAAAGAAAGCACACGATAAGCGAAATGCACTCATGGAGAAGGAAGCATCACGTGAGGCCGAGCGCGAGATTTCGCGGAGAAATTCCGGAAAGAATTAATTTCTCGCACTTTACGCTCAAAAACGTGGTCGCCAGTAAGTGCTTATACAAAGTAGAATTGGGTCACTCGCAAGAGGAAAAACTTCATAATGCTTTCTAACTCCCATGGGGGTGAACGGTCTCGACTTTGGATGTTGAGGCAGGGGAAGCGGGCCGAGGAAGCCAGGATGATCTCGTTAACCAACAACCTGTGCAAAAAACTAAGCGCCAGTACAACTGCCGCTGATTATCAACTAGCTGCCTAAGCTAGCTCTGTAATCCGTTAGTCCAGATTCGCCTTCGCTCTGGAACCTAACGCCGCTAGAGGGCTTTTCATGAAGTTGGTGTCGTGGACGACTTCAGAGAACAGTTCCATGACTGAGTTCGTCGATTACTTGTGTGTAAGAGAATCGGAACTGAGAAAACGATAAGCGCACTACGCCCGTAGAAGCCCTGTTTTGATACCGAAGGACCCGGGTTCGATTCCCGGCACCTCCACCATGCATGCTTAATTAATAATTAGTGCTCGTTCAGCCCTGGACCATTTGGTCCTTCTTGATGATTGTTCTTTCTAGTTTCACGAAAGATTGCAACACCAGCGAAAGTCATTCCAGCAATTCCAATAAAGCGAACAAAGACTGGCACGTTTGCAATAAGAAATTGCAGGCCAGTCAAAATTGTCCAGAGCGACAAAGTAAAAATGGCAATTCGACGAATAAGTCTGCCGCGACGAGAAGTCACATGAAAGTAGCTAAGCCCCAAAGCAATTGGCCCACCAAAGATTGAGGTGAGAAAGAGAATTGCGACAAGCACGGCAAGGGATTTCATAGGTAAATCAAAGCACATTAAGTGGCTTGCGGGCGTACTTTTCACTCTCTTCATTTACTACTGATGCGTAAAGGGCAAATTTTCTGACAAGCCGGAGGGGAAAGAGGATACTCAAAAGTCCAACCTCAAAGGAGTATTTAATGAACGAAAAGAAGCTAACTTCGATGGAAACTTTTTGGTATTTCTTACAGTGTCTTTGCTTCGGCGCAGGTTACTTAGCCAAAGTTCCAGTCAAAAAAGCCTTAAGCGAACGCGAATTAGTAACTATCACCTCTGCCGAAAATATTTGGTATGTAGTTCTTTGTCTTTGCTTCGGCGCAGGTTACTTACAAAAAGTAATCATTAAAAAGGGACTTTCCGAAATAGCAAAATAAGGAAGTTACTTCTCCTGCATCTCCGTAGGTGCATTATGGGCAGAGAGCACATCCTTAGCATCGATCTTGCGATCTCCACTGAGCTTGGAACCTTCGCCGCCGCGATTCAGAGTGGTCTTGGGTGCAGAACTGGGAATGTGCACGGCGGGAACAGTGCCGAGTAGGCCCTTCTGGAAATCTTCAAATGCTTGGAGAACTTCGCGCTTAGTGTTCATGACAAAGGGGCCCATCCATGCAACTGGTTCACCAATTGGTTGGCCGCCCAAAATAAAGAGCTCCATCTCTGGCGCGCGAGATTCTTGAGTATCGGCGGCGCGAACCACGATGCAATCGCCATCTCCAAAAAGAGTGAGTTGACCCATTTGAACTGGACGGCGCTCTTCGCCGACATAACCATTACCGGCGAGCGTGTACACAAGTGCGTTGTAATCGCGGCGCCATGGCAGACGCAATTCGGCGCCAGGTTGCAGCGTGGCATGGACCAAAGTAATCGGTGTCTGTGTTGTGCCAGGTCCTTGATGACCATCTACTTCACCGGCAATCACGCGAATGAGTGCGCCACCATCCTCTGATGCCAGGAGTGCAACTTCGCTGGCACGTAAATCTTGATAGGCAGGCGGTGACCACTTCTTGGCTGCAGGTAAGTTCACCCAGAGTTGGAAACCGTGGAAGAGCCCGCCGCTCATTACTAAATGCTCAGGTGGAGTTTCGATGTGCAAAATTCCTGCACCAGCTGTCATCCACTGTGTATCGCCATCGGTAATTGTTCCGCCGCCGCCATTGTTATCGCGGTGGTCGAAGATGCCATCAATAATGTAGGTAACAGTTTCGAAACCGCGATGTGGGTGCCACGGTGTGCCCTTAGGTTCACCAGGTGCATATTCCACTTCGCCCATTTGATCCAAGTGAATAAATGGATCGAGTTGGGCAAGGTCAACACCGGCAAATGCGCGGCGCACTGGAAAACCTTCGCCTTCAAAACCTTGCGGCGCAGTTGTTAGCGATTTAACTGGACGCGCAATCGCACTCGATGGCGCGATAACACGAGGAAGAACCGTGATGTCACTAACGCGGATTGCAGGCATGTGCTTAGTTTAGAGGAAGTTCAGCGATTACTTCGACTTGAGAACTTGCTGAGAAGTAATGGTGCGAATGCGAGCGAGAGTTAAACGCTCTTGAGCGCGCTAACGACTTTTGTTAGCGAAGCCTTTGCATCACCAAAGAGCAATGTGGTCTTGGGATCAAAGAGGAGTTCATTCTCAATACCGGCAAAACCTGGGCGCATGGAGCGCTTCAAGAAAATAATGTTTGCCGCATTACCTACTTCGAGAATGGGCATGCCATAGATCGGAGCCCCTGGCGATGTCTTCGCAGCAGGGTTGACGACGTCATTGGCACCGATGATGAGTGCAACATCGGTCTGTGCAAATGTTGGATTGATCTCTTCCATTTCAACGAGTTGTTCGTAAGGAACATTGGCCTCGGCAAGGAGCACATTCATGTGACCTGGCATGCGACCTGCCACTGGGTGAATGCCATAAGCAACTTCAACGCCCTTAGCAATGAGAAGATCTGCGAGCTCGCGAACTGTGTGCTGTGCCTGTGCAACAGCTAAACCAAATCCAGGAACGATCACAACGCGACGTGCATAGTTCAGCAAGATCGCTACATCTTCTGGCGAACTATTGCGAACTGGACGAGTTTCAGTAGCAGCGCCGGCTTCTTGTGGCTTTGCAGTGAATGCTCCGAAGAGTGTGCCAAAGAGTGAGCGACCCATAGCTTCGGCCATTAAGCGAGTAAGAATTGTTCCGCTGGCACCAACGAGTGTTCCAGCAACAATGAGCAGAGTTGCTTGTAATACATAACCACTTGCCGCAACTGTAAGTCCAGTAAATGCATTAAGCAGTGAGATAACAATCGGAACATCTGCACCGCCGACTGGAAGCACAAAGAGCACACCGAAGATAAGAGAGAGACCAGCAAGTACTTCCAATGGCAGTGTTCCGCCAGCGGAAATTACCCAGCCGACGTTGGCCATGATTGCAATCAGTGTGCCAGCAATAACAAAACGACCACCAGGGAAAATTACTGGGCGAGTAGTCATCAGCTCTTGTAGTTTTAAGAAGGTAATAATCGAACCGCTAAAGGAGATGCAACCCACAACAACGGTAAAGACAGTGGCAATTACTTCGGCAACCGTTGCGTTATCCCCTAAGTGAAGATATTCAACGATCGCAACAAGAGCGGCTGCGCCACCACCAACGCCGTTAAAGAGGGCAACAAGTTGTGGCATCTGTGTCATCTGCACCATGCGCGCAGCTGGTACACCAATAATTAAACCAAATGCGATCGCAGCAAGAATTGCTGGCAGGTGATTGATGTGGCCAGTTCCACCGCCGTAAACAAAGATGACAACTGTGGCGATCGTGGCACCGAGTGCACCGATCAGATTGCCACGGCGCGCACTACGAGGAGAGGAGAGTCCTTTAAGCGCGAGAATAAAGCAGACTGCGGCAACTAAACCGATGAGATCGTAGAGGTTGCGACTCATTTCTTCTTACCTTTGAACATTTCCAACATGCGATCGGTAACAACAAAGCCACCGACCATGTTGACTGTTGCAAGAACGATTGCAATTAGAGCCAGAGTTAATTCCAAGTTAGTGGTGCTGTGATCTGCCACGACAATTGCACCGACGAGAATTACGCCGTGAATCGCATTGGCACCACTCATCAGTGGGGTGTGCAGAGTTGTAGAGACTTTCGAGACCACTTCAAAGCCAATAAAGACGGCGAGTACAAAGATCGAGAGAAGTGCTAAACCATTACTCATGCTTTGCCTCCTGGTGTGCGTCGTTCGCCGCCATGTGTCACTGCTGAGCCGTTGATAATTTCATCGTCGAAGTTGAGATCAAGGGACGCTACGACGCCATCTGCCGCAGGTTTAGTAAGAAGAGTAAGGAGATTGACCACGTTGCGTGAGTAGAGCGAGGAGGCGTGGAATGGCAATTGGCTCGGAACATCTTTGCCGCCCCAAATCTTTACGCCACCATCGGTAATGACAATCTCGCCAGGCTTTGAACCTTCAACGTTGCCGCCACTTTCAGCTGCAAGATCAACGATGACGGTGCCAGGTGCCATTGCATCGACCATCGCCTTTGTTACCAAGCGAGGTGCGGTGCGACCAGGAACAGCTGCAGTAGTAATAAGGACATGTGACTTGGCGATGTAAGGAGTAAGGAGCTCGCGTTGTTTGGCAGCGCGCTCTTCAGTCATCTCACGCGCGTAACCGCCGGTGCCTTCGAGCGCTTCTAGCTCCAGAGTAATAAATGTGGCACCCATCGACTTCACTTCATCGGCCGAAGATGGACGAACATCGTAGGCAGAGACAACGGCGCCAAGGCGGCGGGTAGTAGCAATTGCTTGCAGACCAGCAACACCGGCACCGAGTACGAGAACTTGTGCGGGAGTAACCGTTCCAGCGGCAGTCATTAAGAGTGGAAAGAATCGGGACGAGAGTTCTGCGCCAACTAGGGCGGCGCGATAACCAGCGCAGAGTGCTTGCGAGGTGAGCGCATCCATAGATTGCGCGCGCGAAATCCGGGGAACTAATTCAAGTGAGAAGGCGCTTACGCCAGCTTTGACTGCGGCATCGATCGAATCTGTTCCAGTAAGTGGCGATAAGAAAGAGATCGTGACTGCGCCGCGCTTGAGTTGGCTCATCTGCTCTGGCGTGAGGCTAGAAACCGAGAGGACTACATCGGCGCTCGCGAGAACATCACCATTTACTACCTGCGCGCCAGCGGCAGTGAATTCTTTATCGCTAGCTTGGGAATGAACTCCGGCACCTGATTGCACAATAACTTCGTGGCCAAGTTTCGTTAATTTATTGACGATATCTGGAACGAGGGCAACGCGCATCTCGCCTTGGCGAATTTCAGTTGGGACTACGACGCGCATTCGCGAAATCTATCGCAATAATTGGAAAATCGGCGAACGAATTCTCAGGAACCCTTAATTTCACCGCGTACTAGGTGGTAAAGCAGCGCTTGAATCGTGCTGCGACGATGAAATGCTTCACGCCATACAACCGAACGTGCCCCATCAATAACATCAGCGCTGACTTCTTCACCGCGATGGGCTGGCAAGCAATGCATAAATATTCCATCACCTGCTGCAAGATTCATTAATTCATTTGTCACAGAATATGGGGCTAGCGCTCTTATTTTTTCTGCACGTTCTGCTTCTGGATCTCCCATAGACATCCAGACATCGGTGTAGATGACGCTGGCATCGGTAGCAGCGCTTTCAGCAGAATCGGTAAGTTCGATCGTTGCACCAGTACTCTTTGCAATCTCTTGCGCCTTTGCAACAACTGCAGCATCCGGTGCCCACTTACCACTCGGTGTTGCAGCAACAACATGTGCACCCATGATTGCGCCCATTGTTAGCCAGGCATGTGCCATGTTATTTCCATCGCCCAGGTAGGCGAATTTGCGGCCAGAGATATCTTTGCCAAATGTTTCGCGGATGGTAAGCCAATCAGCGAGAAGTTGGGTTGGGTGATCATCATCGGTAAGTGCATTAATCACTGGAATGCTCGCGTTGGCTCCGAGTTCTTCCACATCGCCTTGAGCAAAGGTGCGAACAATGAGTGCATCGCAGTAACCAGAAATAATTTTGGCAGTATCAGCAATTGTTTCACCGCGACCAAGTTGGAGTTCATCTCCGCGAATAAAGATAGGAGTGCCACCCAAGTGTGCAACAGCGCTCTCAGAGGCAAGGCGGGTACGGGTGGATGGCTTATTCATGTAGATAGCGACGGTGCGATTTTTCAGGGCATCGCTCTTTGACAGTGGATGCTGCGCAAATTCGGCAGCGGTATCCAAGATCATCTCCACGTCGACGCGGCGCAGATCGGATGTGCGAAGTAGGTCCTTCATTTGAATAGTCTACTCAATGCGAAGTAACCTTTGGCTATGGGTTTTTTCCGCAGAGATCAGAGCGAAGATACCGATGTACTCACGCGTCCAGAGACCTCAACCGGCGATGGTGATCACGAACGCTTTGCGCATTACGTGAAGAAGAATCAGGTAATGGAAGCTGCAGTCAATGGAAAGATGGTGGAAGCCCTCTGCGGAAAGAAATGGATTCCGTCACGCGATCCGGAGAAATTTCCAATCTGTCCTACCTGTAAAGAAATTCACGCAGGGCTGTGACCAGGATCTGACGACAAGTAACGCTGCGCAATAACTGCAAGTGCGCCACCAATAAAGGGCGAGAGTAAATAGAGCGCTGCGTTAGTGAAATAGCCACTTGCAACTGCAGGCCCAAGCCAACGCACTGGATTAAATGATGCGCCAGTTGTTGTGCCAAATGCCAGAATCTGAACCACGATAACTCCTGCGATCGAGATTGCAATTGTGTGAGGCGTTAAATTGCGATGTGGATCGGTTGCAATAAAGATAGTGATAACAAGAATAAATGTCAGAACTGTTTCGATAATGAAACCCGTAAGGAATGTGACACCAGGTGCAAGTGAAGTAACGCCGTTATTGAATTGTCCGGCAACAGCTTGAGTGAAAACTAATCGAATCGCGAGAGCGGCAAGAAGTGAACCAAGAATTTGGGCGGCTACATAAGCAAGGAAATCTTTAAGCCACATCCGCTTTGCTAAGAGAAAGGCGAAGGAAACAGCAGGATTGAGATGAACGCCAGAGATCGGCCCAATCGTGATAATCATGATTGCAACTGCAATTGCGGGGGAGAGGGCAATTCCCATAAATGAAACTTTGCCGTTAACGATCACACTTGTCGCAGCAGTGATCAGAATAAATGTGCCGACCAATTCCAGAGTCGCTCTCTTGATCAATGACTCGCTCATGTTCTGCTCCTTGAAACTCGATTAACGATCGCTGATTACTGTGATTTTTCTGCCAAGGCCGATTCAATTCGCGAGCCTACCCGACTGAGAAAAAAATCCGACTACCCTGAAATTCATGTCCTTGCGCACCTTCCCAATGCGAAGTGGGCTACGAAGAAGGGCCACACTTGTAGTCGCATGCCTTGCGCTCTCGCAATTTCTTTCTCTGCAAATTCCTAGCGCCAGCGCTGCTGATGAGAAGAGTCCACGAAAGATTTTGAGTGGCTGGCTTCCTTCTTACTCCATGAAATCTGCCCTTGCCACAGTGCTCGATACTCGTACCAGCGACATGATCCGCGATGTTTCACCTTTTTGGTATCAAGTGAATTCTGCAACTGTCATTAAAGATAATTTTGCGGCAGATAATCCATTTGGAAATATGGAATCGGCCACCGCTGCTCTTCATGCTGCGGGCTTTCAGATTATTCCCACTCTCACCGATGGCATGCCCAAACTTGGCCTGGCCGGTGTACTTGCAAATCCTGCCAGCCGCACCCAATTAGTTAATTCACTACTTGCTCTTGCAACAAAGAAAGATTCCCAAAATCGCGATCACTTTGATGGTCTTGATTTAGATTTTGAAGTATTTGCCTTTAAAGATGGGCGTGCCAGCTGGACGAAAACTACACCTAATTGGATCGCCTTTATTAATGAATTAAGTCTAGGGCTACATAGTAAAAATAAAGTGCTCTCGATTACTACGCCAGTTCTCTTCAGCCCAACATCGAGTAGAGCAAAGCAGAGTTATGACATTTACTCGTGGGCACAAGTAGCACCTGCGATTGATCGCCTGCGCATCATGACTTATGACTACTCAACCGATAATGCCGGTCCGATTGGTCCAATAACGTGGGCGGAAGAATCGGTGAAGTATGCAGTAGCAGTGATGCCGGCCTCGAAAGTTTTCATCGGAGTTGCAGGTTATGGACATGGTTGGGTAACGAAAGTTACTGGCACCTGTCCAGCAGATTCAGTAAAGACAGTGACTGTTGGTGCACGCACTACATTTCGCATGGTCGATGTGCAGAAGACCATTGATAGTTATAAAGCAGTACCGGTTTATAACAAGAGTTTTGAGGAAGTAAATTTCACCTATCAAAAGGTCTACACCGGTCAAACTGCAACTGGATTGGCAACGAGTTGCACTGCAGCGGTTACAGCCTGGTATCAAAATTCACAGAGCTTTGCCGCGCGAGTAGCACTCGCTGGTAAGTATCGCTTGGGTGGTATTGCGCAATGGACCTTTGGTATGGAAGATGCAGCGACCATGCCGGCAGTGCGCGCAGTTGCCCTTTCGATTGCACCAGATAAAGTCAAAAGCGAGATCACTGTCGATAAGAGCAATCCACTTCTCGGTGAAACAATATTGCTCAATGGAAGTTTTACTCTTCCCGACAAAACACCCATTGTTGGCCTGCCGATTATTGTGCAAGGCAAGAGCGCCAGCGATAGCGATTGGCGCGATTTAATAACGCTCACTACTGCAGTTGATGGTCGAATTTCACAACCACTACTTGCTGGAAGGAATATTTCACTTCGGGTTAAATCACCGGCGAGTTGGGAGCGCAGTGAATCAATTAGTACCGCTGCAGATATTCGGATCGGCTCTCGATTAAGTGTGAGCGCACCAGCAGTAGTCGTTCGCAATCGTCCTTGGAATATTCAAGGCATCATTCAGCCGCATCGAGCCGGCGTAGTTCTTGTCCTGCAAATGCAGAGCAATGGAAAGTGGGTAGATCACGCGACCGTGCTCACTCAAAATGATGGAAGCTACATCTTCGCGCTAACTTCAACCCAGATAGGAATTGCGCAATATCGAGTGCGCGCCAGCGCTGACTCAGTTGCAAGCGATGCAAGTAGCGCAGCTTTCAGTATTATCACTCGATAGAGGTGGCAAGTATGAAGAGTGCAGTTGATGAGAAAATCTCGGAGTTTCTCGATCCGAGTTTCTTAAGCGATCGCCCTTGGATAATTATTGTCTGGGATGACCCAGTAAACCTACAAAGTTATGTGGTCTATGTTTTTATGAAACTCTTTAATTATTCAAAAGAGCGTGCCACTGAATTAATGTTGCAAGTTCACAATGAAGGCAAAGCTGTCGTCAAGAGTGGTGCGCGCGAAGAGATGGAGCGCGATGTCCAACGCATTCATGAGTATGGTCTTTGGGCTACTTTGCAACGAGAAGGTGCGCAGTGAGCGAGAACCAAGAAGTCGCACATGGATTTATTCGCCATGGTGCAAATACATATGTGGCCACCTTTGCAGCCCCCGAACGTGAAGTTCTTATCAATCTCACTGAGCAAATCATCGAATTACTCGCAGAGCGTGTAGATGGGAAGAGTGAAGATCCACTTGCCGCGATGGTGGGAATTACCGGTCACGATTCACCGCCAGATGATGAAGTTCTGCGTCGCCTCTTGCCCGATGCGTATTCCGATCCGGTGGAGTCTGCTGAATTTCGTCGATACACCGAATCAGTATTGCGATCGCGCAAACGGGCGCATGCTATGGCGGTGCGCTCTGATGTTATTAATGCGGGAGATCAAGCAATTGAACTGAGCGAAGAGAGTGCGCAAGGTTGGCTCGGCGCCCTTAACGATATTCGTTTAGCACTTGGTGTGCGACTCAATGTAGAAAATAGAACGCATGAGCAATTAGAGATTCTCGCCCCGGATGATCCAATGCGTGCCGTCTTTGCCGTTTATACCTGGCTCGGTTGGCTACAGAGTGGGTTGATCGATGCACTCTTCTTAGATATTGGAAGTAACTCATGAAGTCCAGTGCAGTGAAGATCTTTAGTAGACTGGCTCTCTTATGACTCTTTCAATCTCTCAAAGTTTTGTCGATGCGATCGTTGCGCAATCTCGCGCAGAGTATCCCGATGAAGCATGCGGTGTAATTCTTGGCCCAGTTGGCAAAGATAGCGCTGCGCGATTGAAAGCAATGATCAATTCAGCGCACTCACCAACTTTCTATGAGTTCGATCCGAAAGATTTACTTGCGCTCTATCGCGAAATCGATGATGCAGATGAAGAGATTGTTGTTATTTATCACTCGCATACCGAGACAGAGGCTTACCCCTCTCGAACTGATGTGGCCTATGCCGGTGAACCAGGAGCCCACTATGTCTTGGTCTCTACCCGCAAAGAGATTGCACCTGAGATTGAGTTTCGTTCATTTCGCATTATTGATGGCGTGATTACCGAAGAAGCGGTCGAGATCACTCAGAATTAATCAGCGCATCGGTGAGAAATTTCTTTCAATTTCCACTTATGCCACTTCTTGGCGATAATAAGCACATGAGCATCGAAGTCCGCATCCCAACCATTTTGCGCCCCTATACCAAGGATGCAAAGGTCGTTGCTGCGCAAGGCGGCGATCTTGCAGGAGTCATTGCAGATCTTGATCAGAATTATCCAGGTCTTGGTGAGCGCCTGCTCGATAATGGTGCGCTTCGTAAATTCATTAATGTTTATATCAATGATGAAGATGTTCGCTTTATTGGCGGTCTTACTGCGCCAGTTAAGGCCGGTGACTCAGTGACAATTCTTCCTGCAGTTGCTGGCGGCCAGTAATGGCTCGCTATGACTCACTTATCTCTTCAGTAGGACATACACCGCTCGTTGGTTTACCTCACCTCTCGCCATCAAAGAGTGTGCGCCTTTGGGCAAAGTTAGAAGATAGAAATCCCACTGGTTCGATTAAAGATCGCGCAGCTATTGCCATGATCGATCAGGCAGAGCGCGATGGTCTCCTCAAACCTGGTGCAACAATTTTAGAACCAACAAGTGGCAACACGGGAATTTCCTTAGCGATGGTGGCAAAGATTCGCGGATACAAATTAATCTGCGTAATGCCAGAGAACACCAGTATCGAACGCCGTCAGATTCTTGAGATGTGGGGCACAGAGATTATTTTCTCCCAAGCAGCGGGTGGGTCCAATGAAGCCGTGCGCGTTGCCAAAGAGCTCGCTACCAAAAATCCTGAGTGGGTATTTCTCTATCAATATGGAAATCCGGCAAATTCTTTTGCACATTACTCAACTACTGGTCCAGAAATTTTTGCTGACCTGCCAACAATTACTCACTTTGTCGCAGGTCTTGGCACAACTGGAACACTCATGGGAACTGGAAAGTATTTACGGGAAAAAAATCCTGATGTAAAAATCATTGCCGCTGAGCCACGTTATGGTGAATTGGTTTATGGCCTTCGCAATATTGATGAAGGTTTTGTGCCCGAACTCTACGACGAGAGTATTTTGTCGCGTCGCTTCTCCGTTGGTGCAGAAGATTCAGTGCGACGTGTGCGCGATCTCCTCGATAAAGAGGGAATTTTTGCAGGAATTTCTACCGGTGCAATTCTTCATGCATCTCTTGCTCTGGCAGAAGAGGCAGTAAAAGCTGGTGAGTCAGCAGATATCGCATTTATTGTCTGCGATGGCGGTTGGAAATATCTCTCCACTGGCGTCTATGGCGCGACAAATAATCCCGATGTAGCGCAGGCGACGCAGGATTTAGATACCCAACTCTGGGCTTAACAATCGCGCAGGGTAGGCTGAGCATATGAGCGATGCACCCATTGGAATCTTTGATTCTGGCGTAGGTGGGCTAACTGTTGCTCGCGCAATTTTGGATCAATTACCTAACGAATCAACGCTCTACATCGGCGATACGGCACGTGGTCCTTATGGACCTCGACCACTCTCGCAAGTTCGAGAATTTGCTCTAGAGACTTTAGATTTTCTGGTTGATCAAGGAGTGAAAGCTTTAGTGATTGCCTGCAACACGGCAAGTGCTGCAATGTTGAGCGATGCCAGAAAGCGTTACTCCATTCCAGTTGTTGAAGTAATTGCACCTGCAGTGCGCCGCGCAGTTGCTGCAACCCGCAATGGAAAAATTGGCGTAATCGGAACGCAGGGCACCATTGATTCTCACGCCTATCCAGATGCATTTGGGGCAACTGCAGATCTGCAAATTACCTCGATTGCTTGCCCGCTCTTTGTGGAATTTGTGGAGCGAGGACAGACCACAGGTAATGAGATTACTGAAATTGCCAGAGATTATTTAGCGCCGATAATTGCTGCCAAAGTGGATACCCTGGTCTTGGGCTGCACGCACTATCCAATGCTTACTGGCGCAATCTCTTATGTAGTGGGAAATGGCGTGACTTTAGTTTCTAGCGCAGAAGAAACTGCGAAGGATCTCTATCGCGTACTCGTGGAAGATTCACTGCTGCGAGAGGGCAGCGTTGCTACTGCGTCTCATAAATTCCTTGCCACTGGAGATACCCAATCATTTGAAAAACTTGCCCGTCGCTTCTTAGGCCCTATTGTTGGCACCGTCGCACAACAAACCCTTCACAAGAAGCACTAACAAGAAGCTTTTACAAACTTTTCACCGGACGAGAAAACTAGGAGAGCCAATGGCACGCAATGATGGTCGCAGCGAGAATCAATTACGCACCATAAAATTTACTCGCCATTGGCACGAGAATGCAGAAGGTTCGGTTCTTGTTGAGTTTGGTAATACTCGCGTGCTCTGTGTTGCATCCTTTACACCAGGTGTGCCACGTTGGCTAAAAGATTCCGGCACTGGTTGGGTAACGTCAGAGTATTCAATGTTGCCACGTGCAACTCATACCCGCTCTGATCGTGAGAGCGTTAAAGGCAAACTCGGAGGCCGTACTCAAGAAATTTCCCGCCTCATTGGTCGCTCACTTCGCGCGGTAATTGATACTAAACAATTAGGTGAAAATACTCTTGTGATCGATTGCGATGTATTGCAAGCCGATGGCGGCACACGTACTGCAGCAATTACCGGTGCTTACATCGCACTTGCCGATGCCATTACCTGGGCTAAAGAGCAAGGACACATTGCAAAGAGTGCAACGCCACTTTCACAGTCAGTATCTGCAATTAGCGTAGGAATTATCGATGGCGTACCAACCCTAGACTTGTGCTACGAAGAAGATGTTCGGGCAGAGACTGACATGAATATTGTCTGTAGTGGTGATGGAAAATTCATTGAGGTCCAAGGAACTGCTGAGGGCCAACCCTTCGATCGCAATCTCCTCAATTCGCTACTTGACCTTGGCGTTGCCGGTTGCGCGCAACTAACACAATTACAAGTAGAAGCTCTCAAGTAAAAAGTGAGCCAGAAATTCCGAGTGGTTTTAGCAACGCGGAACCAAGGAAAAGTTACGGAATTTCGTCGAATTCTCGAGGAGTATGCGGCAGGTGAGATCGAGCTCTTAGGTTTACAGGATTTTCCTGAGATGCCAGATGTAGAAGAGAATGGTTCAACCTTTGAAGCCAATGCGCTGTTAAAGGCCCACGCAACTGCCCAATTCACCAAACTCCCTGCGATTGCAGATGACAGTGGCATCTGTATTGATTTCCTCGATGGTGCACCAGGAATTTTCTCGGCGCGTTGGGCCGGCACACATGGTAATGATGAAGCGAACTTGCAGAAAGTTTTGCAAGTGCTAACCGGTGTAACCAGCGAAAATAGAGGCGCACAATTTCGTTCTGTTGTCGCACTTGCACATCCCAACGGTGAATACATTTGCGAAGAGGGCCTCATGTATGGCGAAATTGTTCAATCACCCCGCGGCGAGAATGGATTTGGATACGACCCGATCTTTCAACCCACGGGATTTACGGTGACGAGTGCGCAATTGAGTGCGATAGAAAAGGATGAAATTAGCCATCGTGGCAAGGCGCTCCGTGCCATTACACCCCGTATCAGGCCATTTTTGGGGGCGCTGGGGTAACCTTGAGGCAGAGCAAGTAAACCTTTAAAGGAGTTGATGTGGCCGCGAAAAAAAGTAGCGCAAAGAAGAGCGCTAAAAAAAGTGTTGCAAAGAAGAGTGGGGCAAAGAAATCTGCCGCCAAGAAATCGGTAAAGCGCGCACCAGCTAAGAAGGTTGCCAAGAAGGCAGCAAAGAAGTCAGCTACCAAGAAAGCAACCAAAAAGAGTGCAGCACGTAAATCCACTTCAAGTATTTCAGTTCCCGCAGTTCCATTGAGCGGTGCACGGAAAGGCCAAGTGAGCGTTGTAACAACTCCAACTTCTCGCGCATCAGCCACTGCTCCAGCAAAGACAACAACAGCTCCGAAGAGTTCCAATCGAGTGATGATCATTGTCTTCATCGGTATTGCGCTCTTGGCATTTATCGTTATTAGTAATGGAAGTAAGAGTTCTACGACAACTACCAGCACAGCCACTCCCAGTGAAAGCGCTGCAGCAACAATGAGCGCAGCACCTGAAACTTCAGAGGCAGCAACTTCTCCAGCAGCTGCAC
>Ga0209297_1000869_pt1 | contig 18397 bp, 16 predicted proteins | sample S_130805_MF_Meta_FD_187322 | JGI IMG/M metagenome (GOLD analysis project Ga0209297, IMG submission 187322) | Freshwater microbial communities from Lake Simoncouche, Canada to study carbon cycling - S_130805_MF_MetaG (SPAdes) (version 2) | ecosystem: Environmental > Aquatic > Freshwater > Lake ...
AAGGTGGGTACTAATTTAGCTATAAATGCAACTACTGGAGTGTTATCATCAACTGATACTACTTATGCTGTATTCACTGGAGCTACTGCATCTGCAAATGGCTCAACAGGATTAGTTACTGCACCAGTAATTGCTGATAGAGTAAAATATCTTAAAGGTGATGGTAGTTGGGGTACTCCTACAGATACTGACACTACTTATGCTGCTTTTACAGGTTCTACTACTTTAGTTGATGGTGCAGCAGGACTTGTACCTAAACCTGTTGTTGCAAATAGATTACAATATTTAAGAGGAGATGGAACATGGGCAACGCCTCCTGACACAGATACTGATACTAATACCGTTACATCAATTAGACGTGAAGATAGTGATGGAACTACTGGAGCTACTACTTATAGAACAGGTGATATACGTTTACGTCAGGGAGCTAATGTAACTATTAGTGAAATTTCTGCTGGAATATTTCAAATATCTTCTTCTTATGTAGACACAGATACAAACACTTGGAATGCCAATACTAAAACAGTAGCTGGTTATGTAGCTGCACCTGGAGATGTAGCTAATAAGGTATGGAAAACAGACGGATCTGGAAACCCAGCTTGGCGTGATGATGCTGACACAGATACAAATACTACTTATACTGCAAGCACTGGTCTTACATTAACTGGTACAGCATTTAGTATTACAGATACTATAACTACAGCAGCTACAGCTAATACAATTGCAAAAAGAGATGGTAGTGCTGTTATATCAGCAGGTGGTTTCTATCAAACTTCTAGTAAGACTCTAAAGACAGGAATCATTGATTATAATGAATCTGCTTTAGATGTTATTAATAAAATCAATGTAGTATCTTTCTATTATAAAGCTGATGTTAAAAATAAACGTATAGGTTTTATTGCAGAAGATTCTCCAGAAGAAGTTGCAACTATAGATCATAATGTTATGGATACTAACTCAACAGTTGGTCTTCTTTTAAAAGCTATTCAACAATTAGAAGCAAGAATAAAAGTATTAGAAAATGTCTAGAAGTGCTGGATATGCCGTTACAGGTAATGAACTTCAAGCAATGGTTAATGCACGTATATTAGGACTGAAGGCAGCAATACCTCAGGATGATTATTGTTTAACTAATGCTCAAGTTAATAACTGTGTTTATGTCTATTCTGGAGATTCTCCTTCAGGTACATTTTTACCGTGGGTAGATCTTAGTGTTGGAAATGTTGCTGCTTTTGGACCTTCTCCTAATTATCTAGCTAACTTTTCTAACATCAATCCAGTACATGCTACTGGTACTATAGTGTTTGAATTAAATCAAGAAGGTAATCCATATTTAAATGCTGACTTAGGTGGGTATGTAAATGGAGTTCCTTTAAGATTAGATCCAGCTGGTAATTTAGATTGGTTGTTTTTTGGAGGACCACAGATATCTGCTAATATGGCTAGTGCTGTAAGAATAGGTAATCAAATTACTGTTCAAGCAAACTTTGGGTTAGGAGCAGCAGAAACTCCAGGTAACTTTGGATGGAATGCACCTGGGTATGGTTTCTTACAAGTGTATGCTAATGGAATATTAGTACATGATTATTCTGTATTTAAAAATGCATCATTTGGTCCTAATTTAACAGAGGCCCCTTATAGTTTTATAGTTCAAGCTGGTGTAAATTATTATATTAAAGCATGGTCATTAGTAGCTTATCCTTATACTATGCCATATAGCACAACATCTGCAATTGATGCCTGTACTTCAGCAAGTTGTAATCAATAAAAATAAAAGTTATGGCTCAATGTTTATCTTATTTTAGTACATGTTCTACATTATCAGTTGGCTGTTATCTTTATAGTAATCCTAAAAGGACAGCAACAGTAGGAGCTGGGTGGGTGTATGACGGTGCTACAAGTTGGGTAATTAATTCATCTGGTATGATTACAGGTACTGCATCTTGTCAATCAGCTCCAGCTCCAAATTCAACATGGGCTGGTGGGTTTGTTTCAGAAACAGGACAATATCAAATAGTAATAAATACTGCTTCAGGTTATTTATGGGAGTCAAATGATTATGGAGCTACTTGGGCACAAAATACAAGTGCTGGCTCAAAATCATGGAAACATATATCAATATCTTCAGATGGTGTGTATAGAGTTGCTTCAACCAGTTCAGATATATTTGTTTCTAGTAATGGCGGTTCATCTTATACAGGTAAAGGACTTAATACGTATATTGAAGGTACAGCTATGAGTGATAATGGTCAAATAATGTATGCTACTGTTAATGGGGGTTATGTATATAAATCAACAAATTATGGAGCTACCTTTAGTCCAAATACAAATTTAGGTACTGGTGCTTGGCAGTTTCTTTCTACATCATCAAACGGTCAATGGATATTAGTACCTGATTCAAATTATTCAATTTCAATGCAGAGGTCTGGAGATTATGGAATTTTTTGGGATGTTACAGGTCCAACACCAGCAGAAGATTTTTTATTATCAGCAATGTCTAATAGTGGACAATATCAAATTGCTGCAAATGTTGGAGGAGTAGGTCCTTATATGTCTTCTGATTACGGAGCATCCTTTACACGTAAAACTCTTGGTGAAGGTTATGTTAAATACTATTACAGTGTTGCCATGTCTGGTAGTGGACAATATATATTAATAGCTGATGGTTATAGTAGTGGTCATGCGTCAGATAATGGATGGATTTGGAGATCAACAAATTATGGAGCCAGTTTTACTAAAGCAGTTGGTAGACCAGGTATCGGTACTGGTAATTGGTGGGAGGGTGTTGGTATTGGAGGTGCATACGCTTTAGCAGTTTCCGTATATCATATATTTCGTTCTACTGATAATGGAGCATCTTGGACAGAGGTTTTATCTGACCCAGCTACTGCTCCATTCTATATTCCTACTTATGGAGAGTATTTAAATAGTGAATGTGTAGGATGTAATTTAGTTGCTATAAGAGCAAATGGAACTGGAGGTTCATATCAAGCAGAAGTTATTCAGTATAACACAGAAGCATGCTGCTTTGGTGGCGGAGGTGGTGGTGGAGGCGGAGGAGGTGGGGGAGATTTCCAATAATATCCACATATGTTAATATGTCATTGGCATACTTATTGATTAATCTATGTAAATTTGTATTAGATTAATCTTTAAAACCCATTTATGGAAAAAATTACATTAAAACTTTATGAGTTCTACAACCTAGAAGCTGAACTCAATGGTATCACCAACCAACAAACTGGTGAAAAAACTGCCTCTGGTTTACTACAAGAAAAGTTACCTTTGGTGACTAAGTATTGGTTAACAGACCTAGGTAAAAAAGTAACAGCTGAAAAAGCTGCAGTGGAAGAACTTAAGAATGACTTGATCAAGAAGTACGGAAAAGAAGATGGCAATGGTGGCATCTCTATTCCTATGGCTATTGATGAGGTTGATGCAGATGGAGCTGTAGTATATACAGAGCCTGATGCTGAAGGAAAAACTGGTCCTAGAAAGATCTTAAACCCTGATTTTCAATTGTTTGAGAAAGAGTTTAATGAGCTTTTACAAACTGAAAAGGAGTTGGAATACAAGCCAATTACACTAGCAGATTTTGCTAATGTAGAGACATCAGAAAACTATGGTACCTTCTTCAAACTTATAAAGGTGGAAGATGCTAAGATAGTTCCTATGAAATAAGCAACCAAGTCTAGTATACGTACTATAAACCATCTGGAGAAATCTGGATGGTTTTTTGTTTTATAGACCTTTTTTCCGTATATTATATTGTAGAGTATCTAAACTTTTTAAACTTAATATTACATGGCACTGAAAATTACTACTCAGATTGGAACCGATAAAGGTATTACATCTGAAGCTTACATCCGTATTGCAGACTACCAAATCTCTAAGTATGGATCTGCTAACTTCCGTATTGAAATCTATCAGTCTCAAGCTGACTTAACTCCAGCTAGTGGTGCAGGTTATCCTGCAGCTTATGGTGGAGTAGCTAGAAACCAACAAATTGGTGAAAGCTTGTATGTACCTATGACTAAAGAAGTTACTGAGACTATTACAGTTAAACGTATGGTACCAGTGGAAACTACTGAAGAAGTAAGTGTACCTGCAGCAGAAGAAGGTGGTGAACCAACTACTCAAACTGTTACTAGACACTCTATGGAAGAGCAAGATGTTGAACAAGAAGTTACTAAGACAGTACCTGATATGTCAGGAGCTGAAGAAATAGACATCTTTGCATTTGGATATAGTAAATTGAAAGCTAAGCTTGACGAATTATTCGGAGCTGAGCATGTAATTGATTGTTAATAACTCATTGATATATAACTACTTATGTTACCTACAAAATCTAATACTGCTGATAAGGGTTGTGCTCCAGTCTCTTCCAATTGCGTAATATGGCAGGGTCCGAGCCTGTCATGTATTAACCTTTGCAACGGTGATACCGTATCAGATGTAGTCTACAAACTTGCTGTAGAACTATGTGATTTGCAAGCCCATTTAGATCTTTCTGATCTTGACTTATCCTGTGTAGTTCAAGCTTGTCAAACTTGTCCAGAGCCAGTAAAAACCTTGTCAGCCGTATTAGATCTTATCATCACAAAGACTTGTGATATAGAACAACTCATTACTGATTTGCAAAATGGTACTAGTGATTATATAGAACCAAATTTAACCTTGCCAGCATGTTTACAATATGTAAATGCTCAAGGTCAAAATGTTACCTCTGTAGCCCACACTGCATTTAGTAGTACAATGGCTACTAAGGTTTGTGCTATGAACACTTTGGTAAATAACCATACTAGTCAAATTACAGGTCATGAAAATAGAATTGTAGTTCTTGAAAATAAGACTACAGACTTACTCCCTACAATTGTCCCTAACTGTATATATGGAACTGACACTACTGCTAAGACTCTTAACCTAGCTTTAGATACTTTAGAAGATCAGTTTTGTGTTCTTAGAGGAACACTAGGTACTACAACTGCTATCACAGCTGCAGCAGCTCAGCAATGTGCTGGTTTAGCTCAGGCTTCAGCTTTTGGTCAAAATGGTACACTAGGAAATATTACAGGTTGGAAAACTAGTGTAACTACATTAGCTGATTCTTTTAATAATTTATGGATTACTGTATGTGATATTAGATCTGCTGTAAAGCAAGTAATAGATTCTGGTGGTGGTTCCGCAGGTTGTGCTGGATTTCTACTTAAGTTCTCAGCATATGCAGATAACACTCGTCAAAATGTTACTTTAATTTTTAATAATTATACTACTATTCCAACTGGGTATACTGATTGTGATTTAGCAGGTGCTAGAGTAACTATCACAGATAATGCTGGTAAAACATATACTAGCAGAACTGTACTTACTACAGCTATTAATAATACTTCAGGTGTAATATTTCCTGTAAGTACAGCTTTATTAAATACAGGTTCTCCATACACAATAACTGTAGATGCTTGTATTATTAAAGATGGTTCATCTTGTAATAAAACTGCTACTGAAATTGTTTCTGTTCCTTGTCCTACTGTGACAGCTGTAACAGCATCATTAGCTTAATATTTTAAAACTTATTTGATATGTCTTCAGGACTTCCTTTACAAAACTGTTATGACTGTAACAATCCAGATCCTGCTAATGCCGTAGGATTACCTGATTGTCCTCCTTCTAGTGAGCCTTGTGAAGATTTGTTATTTAGTCAGTGTGTAAAATACACTGGTCCTAATTTACCATCACTCGGTATTACTAATGGTATGCGTTTAAAAACTGCTTTAGCAGCTTTAAATGTTTTATTATTAGGAGCTAGTCCCGTAGCAAAGAATTATATCATCACGGTTACTGCTGTACAAGGAAAAGCTACTGTTGAATATTTAAGTAAACTAGGTGTAATCACTTCTATAACCGTTACTAATTTAACTAGCCCACAAACTATTTGTGCATTACTTACTACACCAGCTGTTGTATCTGGTAGTGCTAGTCTTTCACTTACCACTGTAACTTGTTAAAATTAATATATGGCATTACCTGCTTGTGATAAATATAAAGTGCTTAGTTTAAGCTACGCTTCTCCTACAATAGAACCAGCTAATGGTTACACTGTACAATGGAGAGCTGTAGGTAATACTACATGGAATACTGTAGAAGGATTATTTAGTAATCCTATTCTTATTCCAAATGTACCAGCTTGCTATAATGTTGAAGGAACTATACAAGCAAATTGCGGTGATGGTAATTTAGGTAAAACTAGTTACTTTGCTGTTTCTGGATATATTAAAACTTGTTTTTTATATTCACTGGCTACAAATGGTACTACATACACTTACACATCTTGTAGTAGTAATGAATCCACTTCTATAACTATAGGATCAAATGCTATTACTGTTTCAGCTTATGAAGGTACTATTAGCCCTATGACAGGAGTATCACGTTTAGACATAATTGCATAATAATAAATGGCAACACTAACTATAAGTTTTACTGGTACAACACCTGCTCCTATTGGAGGCTACGTAGTTAAATACTGGCCTGTTGGTAGAGTTAATGATGGTGATGGAAAAACAGTTACAGCAAGTCCAGCTGTTTTTAATAGTGTTCCTGCTGGTGCATATCAAGGAACAATCCAAGCTGCTTGTGGTGGTGGTGTATTAAGTACTCCAGTTGCATTTAATGTAACGCTTGTTGATAACCCTCCGTATTCTATTACTGGAGGCAATCCTATTGCTAGTTGCGGTAATGCATCTACAGGAGTTCTTGTAGTGTACACTGCAGGATATAAAGCTAAGGTTACCACTGTATACTATAGTGGATCAGGATCAAGACCAGGAGCTACACTTACTATTAAACAAGGACAAAATATAACTGCTACAGTAACTTCTACAGTCACTGCAAGTAACACTCCTCTTACAGTGGCATCTGCTAATATTCCTATAGGAAGTTATACATGGACTCTTACAGAAGTTAATTGTACTAATGGTAGTGGAGTAACAAATTTTTCAATGTCTAATACCTAATAGATGCCATATAGTTTAACTTTAAATATTCCTGCAAATAGTACTCTTTTTAATGTTACTGGCTATAGAGTTAAGTATTGGCCTACTAATACACCAATTGCAGTTAGCACAGTTAATACACAAGGTTTTCCATTAGTTATTACAGACTTGAGTAATACTTCTTATTCTGGAACTATTGAAACAAAATGCGGTACTACTTATAGTACTGCAAAACCATTTGGTCCAATAGCTGTTGCAGGAGGGGGAGTATCAACACCAGCATGTCCTTATAAAATTATATTGTATTCTGATGATACTTATACTGTTCCTATTAATAGTTCTAATAACCAAACAGGTTGTGTTAGATATGCTTATAAAGTAAGATTAGTAACAACTGGTAATGCTCCAGTTGTAGTGACAGGATCTGAAGTTGTTATTCCTATTACTTATGTAGTTCAGACTGGTGATTGTGCTAGTCCTACTAGTTCACAAACACTTACAGCAAGTTTAACTATACCAGCAGGGATGTCAGAGTCATCTAATTATGTACAAACACCTAGTGGTATTAGTGCAATTTCTGCCATAAATTTTGGTAGTGGGGCCCCTATTACTGTTATGGGTTGTGCAACAACTTATATAAATAGTGGTGGACAAACTGCTACAGGTGGTGGTGCTTATTTTACAAGTGTAGGAACTTGTACTAATGGTCATGGTATATATATTTTAAATGGAACTGTAGGTGACACAGTTGTATTAACTATGACAGGGTCAGCCTATGTTAGTCCAAGTAGTGGATATTCATACAACTCTACACCAGCTTGGTTAGCATATTATATAAATACTTCAACTAATGGAAGTGTAGGTACTCCAAGAGTTGCATATTCAGAATGTGTTTTACAAGGAAGTAGTTATGTTTCTTTATCATTACAAAAAGTTGTACAAATACCTGCTGGAGGAAGTATTGAAATTCAAACAGATGTAATCAAATTTAATAGTAATAGTGGAGAAGCTATTAGTACAGAATTACAAATTACTTCTGTTAATGGTGGTTCAAATACTAGTACGGGTCTTGTTGGTCAACAACTATGTTCTCAAAATAGTACAGGACAATCAATATGTCCAGGATCAGGTCAAAGTTCAGGTCAATATTAAAATAATAAAAAGTCAGTGGTTTTGTTGGTTTCCACCTGACAAACAAAGCCCTGCCATTTCTATGGTGGGGCTATATTTTTAAACCAATGGGGATATTATGTGTATAATAAAAGTTGTAGGCAAAAACTTTGCTTTAACTTTATACACCATATACTAAACTCTATTTATGAATTTAATCAACCAGGTCTATGGGTCTCTCCGTTGGAAGAAAACGGATGAAGTGTGTGCTGCTAAATTAGGTATTTCTTTAGATAAATACCAAGAAATTAAGAAACAAATTTTATCGGTAAAAGATATCCTACAGGATGAACTAGACAGTAGTTTAGTTAATATAGTAGGTCAACGTATGCTTGATCTTATAGACGATAGCTCTATAAAAAATCAGTATATATCAGACCTTGAGAATCAATTAGTTGATGTTATAAATCAACAGAAAGAGAAGGTTGTAGAGTGGAAAGAAAATCTAGAAGATGGTACAGCTGAGGTTAAAGGTATAGCCTTTACAGAACCTAAGAGTCCAGAAGAGATTATTAGAATATTAAAGATAGATACAGAAAAGTGGAAGCTGAGTTCTTATTGGAACAAACAGCATAAAGAATACTGGCTGGTTTCAGCCATGATTAGTCAAAAGAAACTTGAGCCTCAAGATTTCTTAAGTGAGACTATTAAAAACTTTAATCCTAAATATATACCCGTTGCTAAGGTACACATAAACGACAAGTTTTCTGATCCAACCGTGGGGGTTTTGTCTATACAAGATCTCCACTTTGGTAAAGAAAACAATGTTGATGTAAAAGCAGCCTTTGAAAAAGCTATTCAAGAGCTGATGCTTAGGTCTTATTACTCTCATAAACTAGAAAAGATAGTATATGTGATTGGAGGGGACCTTCTTAACATGGATACCTTTGGTGGACTAACTACTAAGGGAACACCTGTAGACTCTGACCAGAGGGCTCAGGATGCGTATGACACGGCTTTTGAAAGTATGTTCTGGTCGGTTAACTTTATTAAGCAATTTTGTGACACCCTAGAGGTGGTCTACCTACCTGGTAATCATGATAGATTAAGTTCTTACCATTTAGTACATGCCTTGTCTAAATGTTTTATAAAAGAACCTAATGTTGAATTTAATGCTACCTATTCAGAAAGAAAAGTTATTACTTACGGTGATAACTTTTTTGCGTTTGAGCATGGGGATGTTACAAAGAAACTAACTCCCTTGGTCTATGCCACTGAGTTTCCTAAACAATGGGGAACTACAATATACAGAACTTGCTATACAGGACATTTCCATACCAAGAAGGTTACAGAGTTTGTAACAGATAACGAAGTGCACGGGTTTGCTATTAAACATCTTCCAAGTCTTTGTAAATCAGATTATTGGCATTACCATAATAAATTTACAGGATCTAAACGCCAAGCCATCATGGAAATACATGATAAAGTTAAGGGGAAGATTTCTGAATTTACCTATACAGCTTAAACTCTAAAAGTTTAACTAGGAAACTTCATAGATTTTTCGTAAATTATTAATGTAGCACTATAGTGAAAATATACCAAAAGCCAGATTTAAACGCTCCTAGATACAGACCTAAGAAGTTAAACTTTACAAATACAGAATTTTATAACAAGTTTATTGAGGAAAATCCTAAATATGCTTCTATAACATATGATGTATTTAAAGAGGTTATTAAAACTTTTAATGGGAAGATCTGGGAAACTGCTGTTCAAGACCGAGATGGAATAGAACTACCTGAGCAACTTGGGTTTATTTTTATTGGTACCTGTCCTAGATCTAAGAAAAAGAATGTAGACTTTAAAAAGTCAGAGCATTTTGGTAAGGTGGTACAGAATCAGAACTGGGAGTCAGATCAGTATATTGCTAAAATCTTTTATACTAACTACGAAACTAAGTATAGATTTAAGCATAATGATATGTGGGGGTTTGCAGCAGTGAGAGACTTTAGAAGAACCGTAGCTAAGACATATCCTATAGAATGGAAAAAGTATGTAGTTGTAGATAACTTGGTTAGAGTGAGTAGAGTTTTTAGAAAGCAGAAGCTTAAAGACTTTAAGAAGAATGAAACTATAGATTTACTTAAAAATTATGATGAGTTTAATTTAGACTAATATGTCAAAAAATACAGTGGGAGATATCATCTCAAGAATTCGTAGTCAAGTAAAAGCGGTGAGGCAAGACTCTATGCTTACTGACCGTCTTATATATAGCTTTGTGCTTAAGCATTCAAAATGGTTAATGAAACGTGAAGACAGTAAGAACAAGCTTATGTCTTTTTCTGCTGTTATGCAAACAATGGATCATGTTGAACTTGAAGAAGTAGATAAGGTGCAGTCTATGTGTGTAGGTCTTAGTTCAGATTGTACTATTAAAAGAACTAAAGCTCAATTGCCTATATTCTTACAAGGATATTATGGACCTCTTGTACGAACTGTAGCTTCTTTAGATGGTTCTGAAGAGTTGCAACCCATCCTTCCTTCAACTTACTTAGCTTTAAGTAAGAGTAAAAACTTTAAATATAACAAGACTAAATACTATTGGTTCCTAGATAGCTACATGTACTTTCCTAATCTTGATTGGGATGGTGTACGTATAGAAGGCATCTTTGAAGATGATATTAGTTTGTACACCTGTGCTGATGATTCTTGTGTTACAAGAACAGACTTACAGTTTAATGTACCTGACTATCTTCATGGTGAAGTAGAATCAGCAGTATTAAAAGATCTTATTTTTATGTATCAATTACCTTCAGATAATTCTGCTGATAAACAAAACCCTTTAAGATAAAATGGCAAAAGCTTATAAAAAGTATATCCTTATTGACCATGGTAATAATAGACATGTCTTTATTAATAGCCTTGGTGAATTAACTGCATGGTTTGCTGGTCAAACTCCTGCGGTAAGTATTAGTGCATTAACTGTAGATGCTGCTGGACTATTTAATACAATAACACTTATCAGAACAGATAACGGTGTTATAGTACCAATTAAGAAAGTAGTTAGCAATGCATCTGTTTGTTTTCAATAATTAAGAAATGAATACAGAAATAAAATATAAAACCTTTGATCAGTTAGTAGACGAGGTAATTGTTGACTTCACTATGTATAATAATGAAGGAATGATAGAGCCTGGTCAATTAATTAAAGTGGCTCAAAGAGTTAACTACGATCTTGGATTACGTATACATAAGACAAAGGAAGTTATTTTAGATGTAGAGAAAAGAAAAGCTAAACTACCTGATGATTTTTATGTAGTTAATTATGCCATGCTAATTGGAAAGTATACAGTTACTACACCAGCTATACAAGGAGACCAAAGAGAATCTATACATGCAGCGGCTATATGTAGAAAATGCCATGGTAATTCTAATGAATGTGGATGTGATGATATCTATTCAGTAGCTGTAGATGTATATGGTGATGAGTCAGGAAGTCTTGTTCTTGTACAAAAGATTAAGTCAGAGACTAGAGTGTATGATCACTTTGAAAGAATTAGTTTGGGTGGGGGTAAGTATTTAGAGAATGACGAGTTACATAATGATCATCCTTCTCCTAATAGTGGAGAAATTAAAAATGGTTTTATCTATACAAACTTAGAACAGGGTCAAGTATATCTTTCTTATGAAGGTGCTTTAGAAGATGACGAGGGTAACTTATTAGTACTTGATCATCCAATGATTAATGAGTACTATGAATATGCAATGAAACAACGTATTCTAGAAAACTTATATATGAATGGTGAAGATGTTTCTCAGAAAATAAATTTGATTGAAGGGAAGTTAAGAGCAGCTAGAAATAATGCTTTGGGTATTGTAAATACGCCAAACTTTGCAGAGATGAAAGCTTTATGGCAAATGAATCGTAGAGCTCAATATCAAAAGTACTACGATATGTTTAAATCTTAAGAGAGACTCTTAAAAACCATTTATGAAAATAACCACCACCCTGAAGATTCCAACGTATAGTTGTGAACTTATTATTACTGTCACTGATGATCTTGTTGGTGAAGCCAATAGGATCTATAAGAAGTATAAGATAAAAGAAGAGTTTGAGGGTGAGTGTGAAGGAGCTGTAGTGCTAATAGATATAGATAAATATTATTTATTACTAAATGCTAAATACCTATCTCACAATACAATAGCTCATGAAATATTTCATGCAACGGTAAGGGTTACAGAAGATAGAGACATAACTGATGAAGAAGCTCAGGCTTGGTTAGCTGGGCATGTTACTGGTGTTATTTATAAATTTTTAGAAAAGAAGAACATTGCAATAACTCATGGCAGATAAAGAACAACAGAATCCAGGGATTACTACCAATACCTTTACTAAAGGGATGGTTAAAGATTATAACGAGACTTTCGTAGGGGAAGGGTTATGGACACATGCTAGAAATGCTGTAAACAATTCTCATGATGGGCAAGTTGGTGTTCTTGGTAATGAGCCAGCTAATATGTTATGTGCTCAGCTTCCTTACACTCTAATTGGTTGTATACATCTTAATGATGACCAATGGGCTATATATACAACTGATGATATTAATTCTGAGATAGGAATCTTTGATGAATCAGAATGTTCTTACAAGAAAGTAGTTAATGACCCAGGTCTTAATTTTAATAGAGCAAATTTAATAACAGGTACCTATCGTAAAAGATATGACTGTGAAAGATTAGTTTATTGGGATGATGGTATTAACCCAAGTAGGGTTATGGATATAGACAATCCTCCTTATATGTTTGTTCCTGAGAGAGTAGGGGATTCTGTATCAAGACATTACAAATTAGTTGCCGGAGCATGTGGGGATGGCACTGGAACAACTGTAGTTAGTTATAAAGACACTAATGGTGCTCTTAAAGTTGTAAGAGTTCCTGCTAATGAGGTGTATCAGTTTGCTACATGGGATAAAGCAACTGTATCTGTAAAACAAGAGACTTGTAAACCTCTTCCTTGCTACGATACTACTGTAACTCAAAAATTGCTTGATGGCCGTAAAAGTGAATATACAACTTGCATGTCTATCAAAGAAGCTAGAGAGATTCAGTTTCCTGATGGAAAGTTAGAACCTAATATAAAAGTTATTCAAAGAACTGGGGATGATTGTGAGTGTAGTTTTTATGATGATAATGATATCACTGTATATAGTTTAACAGATATAACTGATCAATTCTTAACAGATATTGGAGAGAACTGTATTCTTAAAAAATATACAGATCAACTTGATACAGAGAGACTTAGATTAATTCCATTTATAACTCATCCTTGTTTGTCTTTACAAAAAGGTAAGGTGGCTGGTACATTACCTAATGGTTCTTATCAAGTGGTAATGGCATACACTGTAAATGAAAATAAGATATCTGACTATATTGGTTTCTCAGATGTTCAGTCATTATTTTCTCATGAGAATCTAAATGGATCTTTAGAAATAACAATATCTGATATAGATATAGACTTTGATGAATTTGAATTAGTTATCCTTTCTACAGTGAATGGTCAGACCACGGCTAAAAGATTAGGTATATACTACACTACTCAGAAGACTATATATATAGATCAGATTCAACCAGATGCTATAAGTATTCCTATTAGTAATATTCCATTAAGATCTGAGCCTATAGAAAAAACTGATGCTATGTACACTGTAAGTAACTACTTATTAAGAGTGGGTACGTATAGTAAGTTTCAGTTTAACTATCAGCGTCAAGCTAATAAAATTAAAACTTCATGGGTTGCTGTAAAGTATCCTGAAGATTATTATAGAAAAGGTGGTAATAATACTACGTATATGAGAGATGAGCAATATGCTTTCTTTATACGTTGGATATATAATACAGGAGAGCGTAGTGCTTCTTTTCATATTCCTGGAAGACAATCTGATCCTAAAGATTTAGAACCAGCTATTGGGCAAGATGCTTTTGAAACTAGAGACGGTGTGTCTAGATTAAATTGGCAAGTTAAAAATACAGCTACTGTAACAAGTTTAACTAATACTTCTTTAGGAGATGGTGGATTAATTATTGCTAAAGGATTAATGGGATATTGGGAATCTACAGAAATATATTCTCCTAACAAACCAGAAATTTGGGGATCATTATGTGGTGCTCAAATTAGACATCATAAATTTCCTGATGTAACTGTTCATCCTGCATTAAACCATGTTGTAGATAATGGAAGTAATGTAGTTGTACTTGGTGTACAATTTGAAAATATTACTCATCCTGTAGACAACTATGGTAACGATATACCAGAAGTGGTAGGTTACGAAATACTTCGTGGTTCTAGAGAAGGACAGAAGTCTATTGTAGCTAAAGGTATGTTTTCTAATATGAGAGAGTATGCTATTCCTGGTAATAGTTCTATAAAAGGATTGTATCAAAACTATCCTTATAATGATTTAAGAGCAGACGATCTTTTAACATCTGATAAAAATATATTTGAAACTGGTAGTGCAGATGTAAATGCAGGTTATCCTTTAACTGCATATAAGAAAGATCACTTTTCTTTTCATAGTCCAGACACTACATTCTCTAAACCTTTCTTAGCATTTAACGAGGCTAAGATTGAAACTGAAATTTATGGTGATGTTGAGGGTGTATTTTCCACTCCACATAAACATCCTAAATTTAAATTGCTTACCAACTTTAGTTCCACTTTAGCTAGCATTGTTGGTACAATTACTGCTATTGGGAATTATTTAGGAGCTGTAGCTAATGATACTAATATTTCATTACAAGGAACAGATGATTTACCATATACTAAAAAGCTTACACTTCAAAAGATTACTAACTATGGAGTAGGTGGCGGGGGATCTTTTTTAGGAACTGGAGGTTCTGTTATTCTTCCTAACCCTCTTGTATCATTAGCAAATACTGCAATTGGTATTTATAATGTTGCTGTAGCAGCTGCTATGACATTTATAGAAGCTCAAACTACAGGAGAGCAATTATTTAGAATCATGTATGCATTAGTACCAAGAAGACAATTTGCTCTTCAGTATGATAGTCATGCTTATTTTAATAACTTTAAAGAAGTGTATAATGGTAATAGAAGAAGAAAGGTAGAGAACTCTGTTTATGTTAGTCCTAATATTCAAGGTTTTGACTCTAGCTATCAAATTAATAATTTATATAGAAGTAGTTATGTAGCAATTAAATTAGGGCAAGATATTTCTGATCCCACTACACAAGATACTTCTAGATTTAGAATAGGGCAGAAAGGTGGAAAGTTAGACACTCCTGTAACATCTATAGCTTCTGCATTCTATGGATCTCTTAAAGTTGGTATTCCTTCTCAGTATGGACAGCTTGAAAATATAAAACAGCTTCCTGTATCCACGTGTATAGAGACAGTAGTAGCAGGTACTAAAACTAAATATACTAGTAGTATACTATTTGGAGGTGACGCATATATTAATCGTTTTACAGAAAAGAATCCGTTCTTCTTTTTTAATTCTTGGTTAATGGGTGAACCAGATGAAACAGAAGTAGATTATAGAAACTATGGCAATATAGCTTATCCAAGATTCTGGGTAGACAGTAGTAAAACTACCTTTAGATTATTTAATAGTGCTAGTAACAATAGACATCTTGATGAAAGAGAAAGTGACTTATTCTATGTAAAAAAAGGATACTTCTATTTATTCTTTAATGGTGTAAGAGACTTCTTTTGTGAGTCTGAAGTGAACACTGCTAATAGAGATTGGGAAGATGTAATGAATAAGCGTCATTATGACCCACATAGATTTACAGATTACAAGTCTTTATTTAGATCTGACTTTATTAAAGATGGTAACTATTACAAGTATGATTATTCTTTAAGTGTATCTAAGTTGTATTCTAACTACATATCTTGGGGGTCATTGCTACCTAGAGATTATGATCCAAAGGTGGCTGAGACATGTTATGTGTATAGGCCTAATAAGGTGATATACTCACTACCTCAATCTGAAGAACTTAAGAAAGATAACTGGAGATTGTTCTTAACTAATAACTATAAGTCATTCCAATCTAGAGTGACGGCTATTAAACCTATCAATAAAACAGGAGCATTGTTCATGATGAACTATATGAGTCCTATGCAATTTGTAGGTGTTGATACTGTACAGACAGATATAGGTACGAAGCTTACTGTAGGTGATGGAGGATTATTTAATCAACCTCTTCAGAATCTAATTAACACAGATGACTCTTATGAGTATGGATCTAACCAAAGTAAGTTTTCATCTGTATCTACTCCTTATGGTGTAACTTGGGTTAGTCAGAATCAAGGAAAGATTTTTAACTATGCCGGTAGTTTAGAAGAAATATCTAAGAGTGGTATGAAATGGTGGTTTGCTAAATACTTACCATCTGAGTTATTAAAGGTCTATCCTAACTATCCATTATTTGATAACCCTATAAGAGGGGTAGGAGTTCAAGTGATATATGATAATACTAATGAGATTATTTATATTACTAAAAAAGACTTTAAGCCTAAAAGATCTAACTATGTATATGATGATAAAGGAGCTTTCTTTATATCTTCTAATAATATAAAGACTGAGATAGCTCTTACAAATCCTGAATACTTTGAGGATGCTAGCTGGACTATATCTTACGATCCTAAATCTAAGGTTTGGTTAAGCTTCCATGATTGGGAACCTACATTCATGTTGCCTGGTAAGTCTCACTTCATGTCTGTTAATAAAGACACTATTTGGAAACATAATATTAGAACTGATGAGTTCTGTAACTTCTACAATGTAGACTACCCGTTTGAGGTGGAGTTTATATCAGCTACAGGACAACAGGTAAACAGCCTTAAGAGTGTTGAATATCTATTAGAAGCATACAAGTATTCTAATGATGGTAAAGATAAGTTCCATGTATTAGATGAAAACTTTGATCAAGCTATTATATATAACTCTGAGCAGATCTCTGGTCTTCTTCAGCTAGAGATTAAACCAAAGGGTAATCCTTTCTTAGCTTTAAACTATCCTATAGTTAATGCTGACTATATAAAGATCTTGTTTGCTAAAGAAGAAAACAAGTATAGGTTTAATCAGTTTTTTGATATTACAAAAAACCGTGGAGAATTTGATAAATCAGGATTAGTACATCCTCCTATGTTTGATACTAAAGCTAACGGTTATGAATTTAACATTAATCCTACGTATGTAAACTATAAGAAGTCTATCACTGAACGCAAGAAGTTTAGACACAATGTAAACAGAGTGTTCTTAAAAAAGCATGTAAGTAATGACGTTAAGTTTCTATTTAAAATATTTAATCAAAAATTACAAAGTTCTACAAGATAATGGAGAATAAATTATTAACATATATACTTCAAATGCAGAAGCAGTCTAGTACACAATCTGTACCTAAGCTACCTAAAGCTCAGAAGGGTAAAACTGTATTTTCTCTTAAGGATTATGCTTCTAATATAAATACTATTAGTAACGATAATATATCTAGAAAACCTGCTTATGTAAAAGACTATGAACAGAAAGAGGCATTTGATAAACAGCAGAAACAAAGACAGTTGAAAGAACTTCAAGATAGAGATTTTAATAATAGAAGTTATATATCTCAAGATAGAAGTACTCCTGCAAGCAGAGCAGCAGATAAACAAAGAGCAATTGATAATTATGTAGCAGAGGCTCAAAGAAATTCTCCACTTGCTCAGACGTTTGGTTCATTTACTCCTAGTGGATATAATCCAGGAGCTGGTTCGGTAGCTGCTAGTCAGTTTGTTAAAACAATGCCTCTTATTGCAGCAGGTGCAGCAGGTGCATCAGCTTTACCATCAGTGTTAGCAGGTCTTAATGCACCAATTGCAGGAGTAGCTGGACTTACAGGTACTAACCTTATTAATGCTGGTTTTGCATATCAAGGTGCTAAGAATATTCCTAATGTTGCTCGTTCTATAAAATATGCTTACCAAAATCCATCTTTAAGTAATGTTGGTAATGCAGCTTTAGAAACAGGAGTTACTGCTCTTGATATGATGCCTTTTGCAGCAGAAGCAGCACCAGGAGTAAGAGCTGCTATCAATGCTTCAAAAGAATCTGGACTACTATCTAATGCATGGAAAGTTAATCCTAGAGCATACCAATATAATCTACCTGAAAATGTAATGTATAGAGGTATTGGTAAAGAAGGAATGGAAGATGCTCTACAGAGTGGTCTGTTTAGAGCTAAACAAGATGTAACTCCTACTAGTTTAGGTAACTTTAATACTACTAGACAATTTAGTAAAGCTT
>Ga0209297_1000873_pt1 | contig 18315 bp, 5 predicted proteins | sample S_130805_MF_Meta_FD_187322 | JGI IMG/M metagenome (GOLD analysis project Ga0209297, IMG submission 187322) | Freshwater microbial communities from Lake Simoncouche, Canada to study carbon cycling - S_130805_MF_MetaG (SPAdes) (version 2) | ecosystem: Environmental > Aquatic > Freshwater > Lake ...
TCTTGCAATTTATAGTGATTTAGATGTGTCTGTTGCGATTACCGATACAATATGGGGGACTACATTATATACACTATCGACATTTATATATTTAGTATTACCTTAATTGATTACCTAATTATTTTTTGTTTTATACATTATCCATACCTTTTGTATTAAACATAAGTGCATCACCATCATATAAAAAAGAATAAAATAAGATTTACTTTCTACCTTTGCCTGCAGATTTACTTGCATTTACCCCACCGCTTCTGAAAAATAGATAATATATAAAGTATAAAAATGCAATTACAAAAATTATCATAAGTAATATATATATTACCATTCCTGTAATACCTGCAGTTCTGCTTACTTGGCAATATAAACTATCATCAGATATGGGACATTTCTCAACATTGTTAGACCCAGAATTACTCATTAATGCAGCGCTTCCTCCTGAAATTAATGCGCCAGTCGCCGCGCCAGCAACAGCACCAGACGCGGTTCCGGATGATGTGTCAGAGTTTGTATTGGTTGCTTTGCCACTACTACCTCCTTTAAAAGTTTCTAAAAATAGGTTCGTATTTGCCATAATATATATTCTATTATATTAAAATATTAAAATTAATTATTTTGTATAACAATATATGTTGTTAATATAATAAATATATGTTGAAACTATAATATATATGTTGAAACTATAATATATATCTACTATATTAGTAGAATTAATATTAATATTATAATGAATATATTGGAAACATTTATTATTGTTTTTACTATTGTATTATCAACAATAATAATAATATGGTATATTCATTATACGAATGATCATAGTAGCGCTTTTGACAAAAATATGCATTTAAATATAAATTATAAAAAAGAAAAAAGCGAAGGTTCTTGTTCTTCAAGTTGCGACTCTATTGACCCTGTAAGCGACCCGCGATATAATATGCAGCAGATCATTAAACAATCTATATTATTAGAGGAGCATCTTACAAACAAAAATAAAAGATGCAGAGATTGTATCACAAAGCATTTCTTGCATATTATTGGGCTCGCAGAGGAAGCACAAATGTTGGCAACTAATAAAATAAACAAATATCCATTAATAAATGAATCAGTCCTATTATATAATGAACTTTTCAAAATATGGATTAAAAACAAGAACTTAAACGGAAAGGATGAAACATATATTTTGTATTGCACAGATAAATTAAGAGACCACCGCAAACAACTAATAGTAATCTATTTCTTTAATGAAAAATATAATATCGTAAACAATACTAACAAATCAAAAGATCATTCTATGTAGACTATTGTTATATATATGGAATAGTATTATTAACTGTTGCATGATTTATAACATTTTTAATATCCAAGTATGCGCTTTTATGTGCTTCGTAATGGTCTGGATGTATTTCTGATACAAAATCTATGTTCGGATATGCATAAGGAAATGTAGTCGCATAAGAGTTTATTGACAAATATAATGCTACATCCGCTACTACCTGGTATTCACATGAAGTAAAATCATATTTATTATTTTTAAAATATTTACTTACTAATTTTTCTGCTCCTTCACGAGATATGATATACATCCCAGCTGATGGTAATAAATATTGCCATTTAATAAATTTAATATTTTGTGTTATTAATATATTATATAGAGCTTGTACAGTAGGACCATATAAAATAAGTAATTGAACTAATTCGGCATCTTTTGGTAATTCACTAATAAGTTTATTATAATTAATTTCAAATGGAATTATAATATCATCTTCCATAACAACAAACCATTCATTATCTTTATTTTTTAAACCTTCCATAATTGCTTTAATATGACTTGATATAGTTGCATATTCATATTCACAACTGGTACACCCAGGATGTTTACATGTAAGTGGACGTTTATCATGCAACACTTCATCAAAATCTTTAGGTGTTATAGCAGATATTCTTTGATTATCTAATTTATTATTTTTAAATTGTTCTTCCATAAACATTCGCCTGTCAATAGTCTTATCAATATTAATCCAATAATGTTTCATAGATATATTTTAATAACAATTTTGTTTAAATAATATATTAAATATATTCTTAAATAATATTATTTTGATGTGATACATATAATATATTATTTTTGTTATTATTAATTAAATGAAACTAGAACTTAAAAGGTTTGACCCAGCAAGAATTAAGAATGACTCTGTTGTTACGTTTATTGGTAAACGTAATACCGGGAAAAGTTATTGCATGAAAGATATTTTAAGTTATAACAAGGATATACCTGTTGGTGTTGTGGTTTCTCAAACAGAACGCGCTAATGGATATTTTGAAAAGTTTATTCCAAAGATGTTAATATATGATGAATTAGAAGAAAAATTAATTAGCAAGTTTTTAAATAGACAAATTAGTATTACAAATGAGAGAAAAAGAGATATGGCGAAGCATGGGAATTCGTCAATTGACCCAAGAGCATTCTTAATTTTAGATGATTGTATGTATAACAAATCAGCGATGACAGATAAAAATATCAGGTGTATTTTTATGAATGGACGGCATTACAAAATATTCCTTTTAATTACTATGCAACATGGGTTAGGTTTGCCTCCTGACTTACGTTCAAATATTGACTATGTTTTTATTTTTCGTAATAATATTGTGAAAGAGCGAGAGAAAATATACAATCATTATGCTGGTATGTTCCCAACATTTGATGTATTTAACCAAGTTATGAACCAGTGCACTGAAAATTATGAATGTCTTGTTATAGACAACAAAGTGCAATCAAATAATATATCAGATGTTGTATTTTGGTACAAAGCACAAGATGTTAATTATAAGATGTGTTCTCACGACTTATGGGAAATGCAATCATTACAAGACCAACGTGATTTAATGGGATTGACAAATGATGACGGTGAAGACATCGAAGATTATGATCCAGGTGTCTTTGTAAAAAAGAAGAACTCAAAACTTATAAAAGTAAAGAAGCAGACATATTAGAATTATAAATCTAATCAGATATTGCAATACATTTATTAAATAACTCTAAACATTTATCACCGCAATAATAACCACAAATATCACATTTTTTAATTGGAATATTACACTTCTTGCAAATAAATAATGTTCTTGTATATATAATATTATCTGCTGAATAGCAAAGGAAACAATAGGAGTTTTTCTTTAACATATTTTGTTGTAAATAATATAAATATATATTTATATTTATATTTATATATTAGAACCTTGTTGTAAATATTTTAATTTAAAAAAAACTTGGTTTTCTATTTTTACTTGTTGTTTCACTAATATGTATCTTTTTAACCTGACTTATATCTGTGAAATTACTTAACGCACTTGATACACTTGATACACTTTTTGCATCATCATCGACATCGGCATATTTTTTGCTGACGATTTCATTCATTTCATTTTCATATTTTTTATAATCCACTTTACTTTCTGACAATGAGTTATATTCATCTTTAATATTGTCCCATTTATTGTGAATATCATCTTTTTCTTTTTCATCAATATCCTTTTTGGTTTGCGTATTTGTTTGCTCGCTTTTAGTAAATGAAATTTCTTGGATGCTTTCTTCATTTTTTCCACCTTCCTTGAATTCTTCTTCATTGTTATATTTTGTTAATGATGTATCTACTATATTATCTATTTTATTATCCTCTGTATCTTTGTTCCTTTTTATGTCTTCGAACTCTTCTTTACCATAACCATATTCTTTTTTATCATTATCGCGTTCATCATCTTCACCAACATTATCATCATCTTCTCCTTCTTCATCTTCTCCTTCATCTTGTCCTTCATCTTCTCCTTCATCTTCTCCTTGTTCTTCTCCTTCATCTTGTCCTTCATCTTGTCCTTCATCTTCTCCTTGTTCTTCTTCTTCTTCTTCGTCTTCTTCTTCGTCGTCTTCTTCTTCTTCTTCGTCTTCTTCTTCGTCTTCTTCTTCGTCTTCTTCTTCTTCTTCGTCTTCTTCTTTGCATTGGTCTACTTCAATAACCTTTGTGGTTTTCTTTGATTTTTTTGGTTCATTTGCTTCCTTTTCTTCTTCGTCATTATCTTTGAATTGATTTACATTTTCTGTAAGATTGTCTTCAATTTGTTTAAATATTTCATCAAAAGGGACAAAATCTCTAAATGTCTTCTTTATAATTGCTCTAATATTCTCCTCAATTATATTAAGATTATTTTGATATTCAGCGTCCTTGATATTGTTTCTATTATATAAGTATGCGTTTTTCCAAGAAAACGATGCCGCATTTATATAGCATTTATGAACAAAATCTTCGGGGTTAGGAATTTTTATTTTGATATTATCAAATTGTTCTCTGTATTCATATATCTTTATTTTTATAGTTGTTATGATAATGATTTTAATAAGATTTGACAAATATTTGCATTTAGTATATTTAACTATCTTCTTATATTCATCATTTACCATGTTATTATTCCATTTACGGATACTATATAACTCATTTTGAAATCCTTTAAGCCCCTTTTTTTCTTCAATCATTTCAGTATATATTGCATATATACGTTTTGATATTGCGACACTCAAAATATCTTGTATATGTTCAATATATTCGTTTCGCGTATCAATTAAACCTTCCATATATTTAGTAATTTATAATATTCTTTATATAAAAAAAGTAATCTTTATATAGAAATTGCATTTCATTTTTATTAATTACCTTGTAATATTTGTGCAATCTTCGCCTCTAATTCTTTGATACGTACTTCTTGTGATTCAATTCGTCGATGCAGTTCCTGCGTAGCACATACATTCAAAGTGTATATATAATTTTTATCTAATGTATGGAAATCATATATTTCTGTTCCATATACAAATATTTTAGTATCCGTATATTCTTTTTCTGGTTCTTTAATCCTAAATGTTAAGCCATCTATAACCTCTTCAACATCCACGAAAACATCCTTATAATCTTTATCATAACATTTAATATTGTCATTTTGTTTTATAATGTAAATCGGTTGTGAAGGTAATGTTATGATATGATTATTGTAATCTGCTAATAACATGATATTAGGAATATATGATTTTTGAAGACTTGTTGCTTCTGGTATAACTTCCCTTATCTGCTGTGCTATAAATCCATATACTTTGGTGTTGCCCTTTATTACTTTGTCAATATACTTATATGTTTTTGGTTCAATTGCTAATATACTTTGTAACGCACCATCATCATTAATATCTTGTATATCTTCTTTGATTCTACTATCACTACTTGCAATAACTGAACCGCCGTTCGCAGTCCATATACTTGAATTAAATTTCGCACAAACATCTGCAACAGCGGTTGTCCATGTTGTTAGTGCTGTTGATACTTTAAAATACGTATTTGTCTGCGAACCTGTTGTTCCTGTCCCAGCTCCTATTTCTAAAAGGAACCCTGGATTTAAATTTAGACCTACACCTACATTACCATATACAGTAATATTACTACTTTGGTTAATCACTAATGCATTTGTATTTATTCCAGAAGTCGAAGATATAATTTTAAAAGTTCCATCATTAATTATTTTATAATCTACATTTGAATCCCCAACGGTCCCTCGTAAAAGTTCAATAGATGATGATGTAGTTAATTTTCTATATTTTATTATTACAATTCCTGATCCACCTTGACCACCTGTATTAGCACCTCCGTATGCTCCCGAACCACCACTTCCTGTATTAGCAAGAGCATTTCCACCATTTTGAGTTGAACTTGTCCCATTCAAAGTTCCACCACCTCCATCACTTCTTGTTGTTGATACATTAGGAAAAGCATTACCTCCTCCTGCATAAAATGTATTAGTTCCAGTAATACTTACTTGTACACCATCACCACCAAACCCATCCCCGTCTGTGCTTCCTATTTCACCTGCACCACCACCACCTCCTCCTCTACTTGACATAGATGCTCTCCCACCATTATAACCACCAGCTACATAGGTTGTTCCATTCCAAAATGTATTACCTTGTGTTGCTGTTCCTCCGTTAGTCTGTGGATGTCCTCCACCACCACCGGAACCTCCATCACCACCCGGGTTTGGATTAGTTGTTGCACCTTTACCTCCGCCTTTACCAATTAATGTAATATTATCAAACAATAAATTAATATTATTTATATCTGTTATTGAACTATTACTTCCAGCTGTATTTGCAGTTCCTCCTTTACCAACATTAATTTTATATGTTCCTATATTGAATGTTTTATTAATCATGTAAACAACACCACCTGCACCACCTCCACCAGCTTCATTACTTGATCCATCTCCATTTCCACCACCTCCTCCACCACCAATAATTAATATATCGCATATTAATGCCTCTGTTGATGTAAAAGTATATTGAGTTTGTCCCGTTAATCCTACACTATCAGTTGTATAAGGAAACATTAAATACCTATCGGTTGTCCCGATGGTTCCGGGTGTTGTATTTGGAATCACTATTTCTGTTGGAAATCCTGATACTGTATAATTATTTTGTATAGTTAATTTAGTTTCACTAATAGTATCATCATATATATTTAATTTACTTGCAGGGGTATTAGTTCCAATACCTACATTTCCTCTAATTGTTATATTACTACTTTGGTTAATCACTAATGCATCAGTATTTATTCCAGAAGTCGAAGATATAATTTTGAAATCACCATTATAATTCCCTATTTTGTAATCTGTATTACTATCATTTGTAATACCTCGAATTAATTCAATTGACGTTGAAAATGAAGTAACCGGCGCTACTGTTCTTTTGTATCTTATCATAACTATTCCTGAGCCGCCGCTCCCACCACTCCCCCCTCCACTGCCTGTATAGGCAACACCATTTCCACCCCCACCACTCCCCCCCCACCCAATATAACCATCAATATTCTCACTAAATGCTTCATTATTCGCAAACCAAGTTTTGAAATTATATACTGTTCCATTAATTGTTACTTCATTTAATCCTCCACCTCCTCCTCCGTTTTGGGCATACGGTCCGTTGTTTCCGCCGCCTCCGCCTATACCTCCGCCTCCTGATTGCCCCGGTTCGTACCCGGTCTGTCCACCTGCATTACCTAAAACCACGTAAGTTGATGTTGAGGTAGGTCCAGTATATGAACCATTAACCACATTATCACCTACGGGATACCCACGGTATAACAATCCTCCCGCTGCTCTACCCCCGCCACCTCCACTGCCGCCATACCCACCATTTCCACCATAACCTCCACCATTACCACCTCCTCTTGCAAGAAATCTTGTAGTTCCCGCAACTGATATAGAGCAATCAGAACCACTCGCGAAATTAACACCACCGTCACCTACAACTACAACACAAGAACCTGCTGGTAATGTTTGATTTATTGCTACTATACACGCTCCTGAACCTGCACCACCACCATTTCCACCACTTCCACCACCTCCCCCGATCATCAATATATCACATACAATACCACCAAAAGGAATTGTAAAAGTATAATTTGATCCTGTTGTTTTGAAAATCAACAACTTATCTGTTGAATTTGTAATATTTCGACTTACATTTGCTAAAGGGACTGAAAACAATTCAGTAGTCGTATTATTTTGTATAGTCAATTTAATTTCACTATATATATCATCATATATATTTAATTTACTTGCAGGATTACTTGTACCAATACCAACATTGGAATTATAATATATACCTGTATCGGTACTAGTCCATTTACTGCTTATTGATACTATACGATTTACCAAAATATTACTTGTTGATAGAACATAATTACTTATATTTGTATTATTAGAAGTTACTAATACTCCTGATAATCTACTTCCGTCTCCTGTAAATGATTTTGCAGAAACATTTCCTTCAATAGCAACATTACCACTTTTGTTAATAACTAATGCATCAGTATTTATTCCAGAGGTCGAAGATATAATTTTAAAATCACCATTATAATTTCCTATTTTGTAATCTGTATTATCATCATTAGCCCCTCCCCTTGTTAATTCAATAAATGATGACATATTTTGTAAAACTCTATATCTTATTATTGCAATCCCTGACCCCCCACCACTATAATTTCCACAACCACCACTACCTGTATTTGCGATTCCATCTACACCGGGTTCTCCAGAACCACCTCCTAATCCCCCTGCTGCAGGGGATCCCCCCACAACCCCGCCTCCTCCACCTCCTATATAATAATTACTGGTTATTACATCTTGAACTCCAAATGAAGTATTATTTGCAAAATAACTTCGAAAATTATATGTCTGTGAATTAATTATTACTTGGTGTAATCCATCACCTCCTTTTCCAGGCTGACCATTTGCAACATGATCTTGACCGGCAGTTCCTATACCACCCCCGCCAGCACTAGCCCAAGAATAGAATAATGTTTCTGAACCATTTTGCATTTGGTTACCACCTTTATTAGCTAGAACTGCATAAGTTGTTGTAATAATAGGACCAGTTGTAACACCTGCTACAATATTTGAAATCACAGGATTTCCACCAGAACCAATATTATACCCTGCACCAGAACCACATCCTCCATCTACACCATTATTACTATCACTTACAGAGGTTCCTCCACCCATTGCTCTATATAATATATTTGAATTTACAGATATTGTCGTATCAAGCCCATTAAGTGATTTTCTTTCTTTTTGAGCACCACTGCCTATTGATACTGTACAAGTACCTGCATTTAATGTCTGATTTATTGCAACTATACATGCACCAGCACCTCCACCACCTGACATTGAATAATCAGCTCCACCGCCTCCAATCATCAATATATCACAACTAATACCTCCTGAAGGAATTGTGAAATTATAAGTTCCTTGTGTGAAAATCATAAATTTATCTGTTGAACCTGTAATAGTTCCGCTTGTAGATACAGCTGGTATTGGTGTTATTGTAGATACGGGTGTATAAGTTACAAAATTATTTTGAATTAATAAACTTGTATTATTAGTTAAATCATTATAAAGATGTAATTTATTATTTGGAAAACTGGTTCCAATACCAACATTGGAATTATAATATATACTATTATTCGATGTTGTCCATTGCGAAGAAGAAGAACTTATTCTATCCACCAAAATATTACTTGTTGATAGAACATAATTACTTATATTTGTATTATTAGAAGTTACTAATACTCCTGATAATCTACTTCCATCTCCAGTAAATGATGTTGCTGCTACATTTCCTCTAATTGTTATATTACTACTTTGGTTAATCACTAATGCATCAGTATTTATTCCAGATGTTGAAGATATTATTTTGAAATCACTATTATAATTCCCTATTTTGTAATCTGTATTACTATCATTTGTAATACCTTGAATTAATTCAATTGATGCAATTTTAGAAATAATAGGTCTATATCTTATCATCACTATTCCAGAGCCACCAGCCCCACCACTCCCACCTCCACTGCCTGTATAGGCAACACCATTTCCACCCCATCCCGCGCCGCCCCATCCAATATAACCATCAGCATTCTCACTAAATGCTTGATTATTCGCAAACCAAGTTTTAAAATTATATAATATTGAATTAATTGTTACTTCAGTTAGTCCTCCGCCTCCTCCTCCGCTATACCCAGCGAGGGTGACATTACCTCCGCCTCCGCCTATACCTCCGCCTCCGGCTTGCCCCGGGTCTGCACCGACATATCCACCTGCATTACCTAAAACCATGTAAGTTGATGTTGAGGTAGGTCCAGTATATGAACCATTAACCACATTATCACCTACGGGATACCCGCGTCCTGTTCCTCCTCCAGCTGCTCTACCCCCACCTCCTCCACTTCCACCCCACCCACCACCCCCACCATAACCTCCACCATTACCACCTCCTCTTGCAAGAAATCTTGTAGTTCCAGTAACTGATATAGAGCAATCATAACCACCAGCGAAATTAACACCACCATCACCTACAACTACAACACAAGAACCTGCTGGTAATGTTTGATTTATTGCTACTATACACGCTCCTGAACCTGCACCACCACCATTTCCACCACTTCCACCACCTCCCCCGATCATCAATATATCACATACCATACCACCAAAAGGAATTGTAAAAGTATAATTTGATCCTGCTGTTTTGAAAATCATAAACTTATCTGTTGAACCTGTAATATTTCCACTTACATTTGCTGAAGGGGTTGACAACAATTCAATACTATTAATATTAGTAATATTATTATTATGTATTGTTAATTTTGTTTCATTTATTACATCATCATATAAATGTAGTTTACTTGCAGGGGTATTAGTTCCAATACCAACATTACCTGATGAATTAATAACTAATCTATCATCTGGTGTTGATGTATTTACTACTGATTTAATTTTAAATATCCCATCATAATTACCTACGCTATAATCTACATTCCCATCTGTTGTAGTTCCTCTAACTAATTCTAATGATGATGATGTTGATATTTCTAATCTATATCTTATAATAACTATACCTGTTCCACCTAATCCTCCATTATTACCTGTTCCATCATATTTACCACCACCACCACCACCTCCTGTTCCTGCTATTCCATCTTCTGCGGTAAGTTCAGTTCCGCCATCAAAACCACCACTACCACCACCGCCTAATAATCCATTACCTCCATTACCATAACCTCTATTCCCAGCACCACCATAGGTATTACCACCACCACCACCAGCAAACCAACCTGAATGTCCTACACCTGAACCAAAATATGATATATAACTTTGTCCTGCTCCACCATTACCTCCACCTGTTGATACAATACCACTTCCAACACCACCAGCACCACCACCACCACCTGATGCGTGAGATGGAGACCCAGAAATATTGTTTTTACCAACACCCCCATCATTACCGAATGATTGAAAACCTGAATATGTTATTTTATTACTTACCCCTCCCTGTGATTGTATCCCACTATCTCCGTGAGAACCACCGCCACCACTTCCACCAGCACTACCATTTGTCCCTGTTATATTAGTTGCTCTTGTTCCACCACCACCGCCACCCTTTGCAAAATATTCAACACTATTTAATGTTATAGAACTATCTACACCATTTACCCCATTAACACCATTATCATTTGTCGTTGCCCCTGCTCCTCCATTACCAACTTTAAGAGATACAATATTATTCATACCTAATTTTATATTAGTTGCAAACAATACAGCACCAGCACCTCCACCACCTCCAAACTTACCACCACCACCACCACCTCCAACAACTAATATATCGCAAACAAGATTTTCAGTAGGTGTAAAACTATAATCCTTAAATGTTGCCGTTCCTGAATAAGGAAATACTAAAATTCTGTCTGTGCTTCCTATGGTTGATGATGTAGCACCTACAACGGAAATTAGCGTAGGTAAAGCACCAGCGACTACATTATTATTATTTTGTATTGTTAGTTTTGTATCATTTATCGTATCCTGATATATATGTAATTTTGTGGTTGGTGTTGTCCCTATCCCTACATTGGAATTATAATATATACTATTATTCGATGTTGTCCATTGACTTGATTTATTATTTTTAATTGCATCCACCAAAATATTACTTGTTGATAGAACATAATTACTTATATTACTATCTAACCTCACAGAATAATTACTTCCCCATACACCTACTTTGTCGCTATAATTACTTCCAAAACCTACTTCTGTCCTTATTCTATCTATCAAAATATTACTTGTCGATAGAACATAGTTACTTAAATTTGTATCATTTGAAGTTAATAATACTCCTGATAATCCTCTCCCATCACCAGTAAATGATGTTGCAGTAACATTTCCTCCAATTGTCACATTACCTAATGAATTTATTGTTAATCTATCGGTTGGTGTTCCAGATACTGATGATATAATTTTAAAATCACCAGCATAATTACCTAATTTCCAGTCATTATTTGCATCTGTTATTGTTCCTCTTAATAGTTCAATAGATGATGATGATGGTAATATATATCTTAATATTACTATACCTTCAAAACCATTACCTCCATCTCCAAAGTTTGCTCCACCACCACCACCTCCTCCTCCATAATATGTTGCATTATTACCTATATAAAATGTTGCAGGTCCTCCACCACCTAAACCCCCTGTTGTGCCATTTTGATTATGACCACCACCACCACCACCAGCATAATATAAATTAGAACCTGTAATATTTACTTGTGTTCCAATTCCTCCATTTCCACTATTTACACCAGCACCTCCTGAACCACCTCCACCACCACCAGATGCACCACCTAAACCACCCAAATATCCCTGCCCTGCTGTATTAACATTAAAACTTTCTCTTGTTGTATCACCTGTTCCCAAACCTCCACTACTTCCATATGGGCCGAGATTACTTGGTTCAACATCACTTGGATGCCCGTATCCACCACCACCTCCACCATATGCTATATGGTTTGCATTAGTTCCTACAAAAGATGTATTAGTTCCTTTACCACCTACAACACTTGTCTGTGACCCTCCTGAACCACCTAATCCATTTTTACCAACTTTAATAGTATAATTACCTGTTAAAGTAGTGTTTTGAATATATAATAGACCACCAGCACCACCACCACCAGCATCTGTTTTACCACCACCTCCGCCTCCACCTACTATTAAAATATCGCAAACTACACCACCAGCGGGAGCGGTAATAGTATATAGAGTTTGTCCTGAACCTGCCCCTGCTGTTTCTGTTGTATATGTAAATACCATATATGTATATACCCCAGTAGTTCCTGTCGTTGTAGGTGTAGCAGTTATAGCACCTCCTGCAAATTCATTCTGTATAGTTAATGTTGTTGTATTAGCGACATTATCATATAAATGTAATTTTGTTTGAGGGGAAATGGTCCCAATACCTACATTGGAATTATAATATATACTATTATTCGATGTTGTCCATTGCGAAGAAGAAGAACTTATTCTATCCACCAAAATATTACTTGTTGATAGAACATAGTTACTTAAATTTGTATTATTTGATGTTAATAATAATCCTGTTAATCCTCTTCCATCTCCAGTAAATGATGTTGCAGCTACACTTCCTCCAACAACAATATTACTACTAACAGCGATATTACCACTAACTGCAACATTACTACTTTGATTAATCACTAATGCATCTGTATTTATTCCTAAGGTCGAAGATATAATTTTGAAATCACCATCATAATTTCCTATTTTATAATCTGTATTACTATCATTTGTAATACCTCTTGTTAATTCAATAGAAGATGACCTATTTATTTCAGCTTTATATCGAATAATAACAATTCCAGAACCACCCTCACTTGCATATCCACAACCTCCACTACCTGTATTAGGAATTGCATTCACGTTTCTCACACCAGAACCACCACCTAATCCACCTGCGCCATCTTCATAGGGACCACTACCACCACCACCACCACCAATATAATAATTACTATTTCCATCATTAACACCAAAATTATTACCACCATTTGCAAAATAATTTCTAAAATTATATGTTTTATTATTTATAATTGCTTGATATAATCCATCACCCCCCTTACCAGGTGGATTTAAACCAGTATGATTACCACCGGGTGTTCCTATGCCACCTCCACCCGCTTTATTATAAGACGATGAATTTATTCCATCACCATTTTGCAGTTGGTCTCCTCCTTTATTACCAAAAACAGCATAATTTGATGTAATAATTGGACCTGTATCTAAACCTGCAACAATATTTATATCTTGAGGGTTCCCTCCTGTGCTAATACTATCGCCAGCGCCAGAACCACACCCCCCATCCTCTCCATTCCCATCCCATCGTACACTACCTCCACCTCCCTTTGCAAGATATATTACATTTTGATTTCTCAATATTGCACTATTTTTTCCTACACTTGATGCATTTTTATAATTTCCAAGTGCACCATTGCCAACAATTACTGAATACAACCCTTCAACTAATGTTTGATTTATTGCAACTATACACGCACCTGCGCCTCCGCCACCTGATATTGTGAAATCACCTCCACCTCCACCAATCATCAAAATATCGCAATTAATACCTCCTGGTGGAATTGTTAAACTTGTAGTTCCACTTGTGAAAATCATAAATTTATCAGTAGAACCTGTGATAATTCCACTTGCATATGCTTCTGGTGATGATATTAATGTAGGTGCCTCATAATTATTTTGAATTGTTAATTTTGTAGTATTCGTAGTATCATCATATAAATGTAGTTTACATGTTGATGTTGTACTACCTATTCCTACATTCCCGTTTTGATTAATAACTAATGCATCTGTATTAATATTTGATGTCGAAGATATAATTTTGAAATCACCATTATAATTTCCTATTTTATAATCTGTATTACTATCATTTGTAATACCTCTTGTTAATTCAATACAAGATGACCTATTTATTACACCAGGTGCCTCATAATTATTTTGAATTGTTAATGTTGTAGTATTCGTAGTATCATCATATAAATGTAGTTTACATGTTGATGTTGTACTACCTATTCCTACATTCCCGTTTTGATTAATAACTAATGCATCTGTATTAATATCTGATGTCGAAGATATAATTTTGAAATCACCATTATAATTTCCTATTTTATAATCTGTATTACTATCATTTGTAATACCTCTTGTTAATTCAATACAAGATGAACTTAATACTAATAAATATCTTATTATAATAATACCAGACCCTCCATTCCCTGCAATTGAACTTAAATATCCACTTCCTCCTCCTCCTCCTCCCGTATGTTGTCCGCCATTCATAAGTATAGGTAATGTATAAGAACTCCCTCCTACTTCTCCATATATCTCGGAACCATATGATCTTTCTCCACCAGCTCCTCCTCCTCCTATTCCTCCATTTGTAGAAGTAGAAATATAACCTCCGCCACCTCCTCCACCACCCCAATAATAATCCTGACCTGTAATATTAATTAATACACCAGCTCCACCATTACCTGTTTGTGCAGTACCGCTATTTCCATCACCTCCGACACCACCAGCACCTCCCCCTCCTGCTGATTGCAAACCCGTTCCGAATTGTGTTAATCCTGTTCCTCCAATATTACCATTATATAATGTAGAAGTAGTTAATATAGTTCCCTTTGTAGATATACCAACAACACCTGCAATAATAGATACATAAGAACTTCCAGACTTACCACCTGCACCACTTCCTCCGCTATTTGCAGTTGTTTGTGCTGGCCAATGTATATTACCAGAAGAACCACCTCCTAATATTATTGCTCCAAACCCTTCAGTTGATTTCCCTCTAACTTCTCCTTGTATTGCACCATTGCCAACTTTGATATCATAATTACCAGGCTCAATACTTATATTTGAACCATATAACACCGCCCCGCCACCTCCACCTCCACCAAACTCCATACCTCCAGCACCACCACCACCAACCATCAAAATATCACATATTATACCTCCAGATGACACATTAATAGTATATAGGGTTTGTCCAGAACCTATACCAGCTGTTTCTGTGGTATATGTGAAAACCTTGTATTCGTAATTACCTACATATCCTGTCGTCGTTGCAAGAGGTGTTGAAGTTATAGTAGTTGGAAGTATATTATTTTGAATTGTTAATGTTGTAGTATTCGTAGTATCATCATGTATATGTAATTTGCTTTCAGGATTATATGTACCAATACCAACATTGGATGTGTTATAATATATCATATTGTTAGAAGTAGTCCATTGACTTGATATAATACCGGATAATCCTCTTCCGTCTCCTGTAAATGATGTTGCGGCTACATTTCCGCTAATTGTTATATTACTACTTTTGTTAATAACTAACGCATCTGTATTTATTCCGTAAGTTGAAGATATTATTTTGAAACTACCATCATAATTACCCACGCTGTAATCTACCGATCCATCTGCTGCTGTTCCTCTTGTTAATTCTAATGATGCAGAAGTTGAAGTTTCAACCCTGTATCTTATAATAACAATACCTGTTCCTCCTGCACCACCATCTAAATCTGCTTCCGTACCTCCATCTAATTTACTACCACCACCACCACCGCCAGTATTTGGTAATCCATCTATACCAATAGTGTCAACAGTTCCATCATACCCTCCATTACCACCACCTCCTAATAACCCATTACCTCCATTACCATATCCACCTATACCAGCATTAAAATATGTATTACCACCACCTCCACCTGCAAACCAACCGCTCTGCCCTACACCAGTTCCAAAATATGATATAAACTCTATACCTGCTCCACCATTACCACCGCCTGTTATGAGCGAAATATTACCACCAACACTTCCAGCACCACCGCCACCTCCTGATGCGCGAGTTGGGGCAGAACCGGATGTTGTTAATCTTCCAAAACCACCAGCATTACCAAATGATTGAAATATAGAATATGTTATTTTATTACTTAAACCTCCTTGTTGTCGAGGTGCAGTGTTAGTATAAGAACCACCACCTCCAGAACCTCCTACATTACCATCTTTACCAGCAAAACTACCTGTATTTTGCCATGTTCCTCCACCTCCACCACCTTTCGCTAAATATTCAAACCCGTTCAATGTGATTGAACTATCAATACCATTATTACCATTAATATATCCATCTGCAGTTGTTGTTCCTAATCCTCCTTTACCTACCTTAATTAAAATTTGACTATTTTTTGCTAATTTCAGGTTAGACCCAAATAAAACACCACCCCCTCCTCCTCCTCCTCCAAACTTACCACCACCTCCTCCTCCGCCAACAATTAATATATCACAAATAATATTTTCAGTAGGTGTAAAACTATAATCTTTAAAATCTCCACTACCTGAATAAGGAAATACAAGCATTCTATCCGTTGTCCCTATTGTTGTTGATGTTGCACCTACAACGCTAATTTCCGTAGGAGGAGCAGTTGCAACAATATTAGTATTATTTTGAATTATTAATTTTGTATTACTTGTAATATTATCATATATATGTAGTTTATTTAAGGGATTTGTTGTTCCAATACCAACATTAGAATTATAATATATACCTGTATTTGATGTGATCCATTGACTACTTACACCACTCATAATTAGTGAAACCAACGCATTACTCGATGAACGAACATAATTACTTGCATTACTATCTAACATTGCAGAATAATTACTTCCAAATCCTACTTCAGAATTAATACGACCAACTAAACTATTACTTGTCGATAATACATAATTACTTGCATTATAATCTATATCTCGATTATTTATTTTGTATTTACCAGAAATATTAACATCTCCATTATTTGCAATATTAAATACTATTGCATTTGAATTTGAAGCATTTAAAATATCTGTATAAATATCCTTTTGCTGTATCTTTAAAGCAACAGTTGCTGTGTTTTCATTTACTACTTCTAATCTTTCTGTTGTATATACAATTGTTTCAAGTCTTGTACTATCACCAAGAACTATCAAATTAGAATTAATAGTCAAATTACCATTAACTAATAAATTATTATTATATCTATTATTAACTATAAACTTATTTTTACTATTTATTGTTTCTGTAATATCATCTGTTACTAAATTGGCAATGTGATTTATCAACATATTGCTTGTCAATACTATATAATTACATACATTCGTAGCAGCTGTATAGTATATTAATCCGTTTAATTTACTCCCATCCCCATAAAATGTTTTTGCCGTAATATTTCCTTCAACTGCAACATTACTACTTTGGCTAATCACTAATGCATCTGTATTTATTCCAGAAGTCGAAGAAATTATTTTGAAATCACCTCCATAATTACCCACACTATAATCTATATTACCTGCAATTGCACTATTTCTTATTAATTTTAATGATGCTGATGTTGGTGTTGTCAATGGGTCTTTCCTATATCTTAAAATAACAATACCTGTCCCTCCACCACCCCCACCGTTTCCATCATAATCATCGCCACCGCCTCCACTACCTGTATTTGGTTTTCCATCTTCAACTGATAAGAATAAAAATCCTCCTAATGCCCCATTACCACCGCCACCTTGACCTCCAAATCCTCTATTTCCAATGTTCTCTGTTGCGTATGTATTACCTCCTCCACCACCAGCAAACCACCCTTGAATTCCAACATTTGCACCAAAATACGATATAAATTCTTTTCCTATCCCACCATTGCAAACCCCCGGAGTAGTCGAGAAATCAACACCCGCACCACCGGCACCTCCTCCACCACCTGAAACAAATGTATTACCTAACCCAAGTTTTCCAAACCCTCCATTATTCCCAAATGATTGAAAATTAGAATATGATACGTTGTTAGTTGTTCCACCTAATCC
>Ga0209297_1000875_pt1 | contig 18301 bp, 19 predicted proteins | sample S_130805_MF_Meta_FD_187322 | JGI IMG/M metagenome (GOLD analysis project Ga0209297, IMG submission 187322) | Freshwater microbial communities from Lake Simoncouche, Canada to study carbon cycling - S_130805_MF_MetaG (SPAdes) (version 2) | ecosystem: Environmental > Aquatic > Freshwater > Lake ...
CAGGTACACTTCAGCAAAGGTTCGCAGCGAGAAAAAAGGCGGTCTATCCAGTGTTTGAACGGTTTACCGACAGGGCCCGAAGGGTCGTTGTGCTGGCTCAAGAAGAAGCCCGCTTACTCAATCATTCGTATATCGGCACCGAGCACATCTTGCTTGGGCTCATTCACGAAGGTGAAGGTGTAGCCGCTAAAGCACTTGAGTCACTCAACATCTCACTTGAAGCCGTTCGTGCTCAGGTTGAAGAGATCATCGGTCAGGGCGGATCATCGCCATCGGGTCACATTCCATTTACTCCGCGCGCCAAGAAAGTTCTCGAACTGTCGTTGCGTGAAGCGCTGCAACTTGGCCACAACTACATCGGCACCGAGCACATTTTGTTGGGGCTCATTCGCGAAGGCGAAGGCGTAGCCGCTCAAGTATTGGTCAAGCTTGGCGCCGACCTCAGTCGTGTTCGTCAGCAAGTCATTCAGTTGTTGTCGGGCTATCAGGGTCCTTCTGGCAAAGCCGAAGGTGCACCTGCTGGAGCAAAAGATGAACCACAAGAAAAAGGTGGCAGCCAAATTCTTGATCAGTTCGGTCGCAACCTCACGCAGTTGGCAAAAGACAACAAGCTCGACCCAGTCATTGGTCGTCAGCGCGAGATGGAACGCGTCATGCAAATTCTTTCGCGCCGCACCAAGAACAACCCAATTCTGATTGGTGAGCCAGGTGTTGGTAAAACTGCAATCGTTGAAGGTCTTGCACAAAAGATCGTGCGCAACGACGTGCCAGAAACTTTGACTGGCAAGCAGTTGTACACACTCGACCTTGGTGCACTTGTTGCAGGTAGTCGTTACCGCGGAGACTTCGAAGAGCGCTTGAAGAAAGTGTTGAAAGAAATTAAAACTCGTGGTGACATCATTTTGTTCATCGACGAAATTCACACACTTGTTGGAGCAGGTGCAGCAGAAGGCGCGATTGATGCCGCATCAATTTTGAAGCCAATGCTTGCTCGTGGCGAATTGCAGACCATTGGTGCAACAACAACCGACGAATTCCGCAAGCATTTCGAAAAAGATGCCGCGCTCGAGCGTCGCTTCCAACCAGTAAAGGTTGAAGAGCCAGCAGTTGCGCACACCATCGAAATTTTGAAGGGCATTCGCGACAAGTACGAACAGCACCACCGCGTCACCATTACCGATCAGGCATTAGTTGCTGCAGCAAACTTGGCCGACCGTTACATTGCCGATCGCCACTTGCCAGACAAGGCAATTGACCTCATTGACGAAGCAGGAAGCCGTTTGCGTATTAAGCGCATGGCCACTCCTCCGGACTTGAAGGAAATTGAAAACAAGATCAACGACGTGCAGGAAGCCAAGAAAAAGGCTGTTGAAGAACAGCGCTTTGAAGAGGCTGGCCGTTTGCGCGACCAAGAGCGTGCGTTGCTTGAAGAGCGCACATCAAAAGAAGCCGACGTAAAGGCAAGCGGCATTGACTTGTTCGACGAAGTAGACGAAGAAGCAATTGCCGAAGTGCTCAGCATTTGGACCGGTATTCCGGTGTACAAGTTGACGGAAGAAGAAACCGCCAAGTTGCTGAACATGGAAGCCGAACTGCACAAGCGCATCATTTCGCAAGAAGATGCCATCAAGGCAGTTAGCCAGAGCATCCGTCGTACGCGTGCAGGTTTGAAAGATCCGAAGCGCCCAAGCGGTTCGTTCATCTTCTTGGGCCCAACCGGTGTAGGTAAAACTGAACTCGCAAAGACTCTCGCCAATTTCTTGTTCGGCGACGACGATGCGCTCATTTCGCTCGACATGTCGGAATACATGGAAAAGCACACGGTCAGCCGCTTGGTCGGTTCCCCTCCGGGATACGTGGGTTACGAAGAAGGCGGTCAGTTAACTGAAGCCGTTCGTCGCAAGCCGTTCTCGGTTGTGCTGTTCGACGAAATTGAAAAAGCTCACCCAGACGTGTTCAACACGCTGTTGCAAATTCTTGAAGAAGGTCGATTGACCGATGCTCAAGGACGCAGCACTGACTTCCGTAACACGGTGCTCATTATGACTTCGAACTTGGGAACACAAGATTTGCGCAAATCAAATGTTGGTTTCGGCAAGAACGACGAAGCGTTGTCATACGCACGCATGCGCGACAAGGTGAACGAAGCACTGAAGGGTCACTTCCGTCCAGAGTTCTTGAACCGCATTGACGAAGTGATCGTGTTCCATGAACTTGGCATGCCAGAAGTTGTGCAAATGGTCGACCTCATGAGCAAGCGTCTTGTTGGTCAGCTGGAAGGTTTGGGCATTGGCCTCGAACTCACACAGTCGGCAAAAGAGTTGTTGTCAAAGCGTGGCTACGATCCACAACTAGGTGCTCGTCCATTGCGTCGTGCATTGCAACGCCTCATTGAAGATCCGCTATCGGAGAAGTTGCTGAACAAGCAATTCACTGCTGGACAAATTGTGGTGGTTGCAACTGAACCAGACCCAGAGAATGAAGGCGAACAGCGCATGACGTTCTCTGCAGTCGAAGGCTTTAAGCCGCCATCGGCAGTTGAACTTGCAGGTGCCGGCGAAGGCACCGCTTCTACGCCTGAGTGAACTCGCGCGTGAGTAGTAGCCGTGTAGTTGGTCGTGCACGACCACTTATTGGATTGTTGCTTGCTGTTGTTTTGCTTGGTGCATGCCGAGTAGACAATGTGGTTACCTTGACGGTGAAGCCAAATGGTTCAGGCAATGTTGCATTGGTTACCACTGTTGATGCCGAAATTGTTGCCAACAACCTCGGCATCGAAAGCGACTTGAGTTTTGAAGACGCCAAGGCCGCGGGTTGGAAGGTATCTGATGTTGCGGCAACAGAAACGGGCGGTCTACAGGTGCGTGTGTCGCATCACTTCGACAACCCGCAAGAAGCCACCACTCTGTTGAACCAACTCAGTGGTGAGTACGGTCCGTTTAAGAACATGTCACTTTCGCGCGATGGCAAAGATACTGATTCAACATTCACACTGAATGGAAAACTTGAAGTTAACGGTGGAATGAACGCATTCGCTGATGGCAAACTGCTTTCACTCATTGGCGGTGCACCATACAAGCAAGCTCTCGCTGACTCCAATCAAGACATAGGTCAAGCAGTCAGCATGACTTTCCTTGCTCGCATGCCGGGCAAGGTGACGTCGACTTCGGGCACACCAGATGGCATTGATGCCATCACCTGGAATGTGGCCTTCGACGGTAGTTCGCAAGATGTTTCGGCGGTTACCGAGAACACCGCAGTGACTTCCACCATTGCTCGCATTTTCTCACCAGTGTTGTTCTGGCTACTCGTGTTGTGGCTTGTTGTGATGGCGGGATTTAGCGGATTTGTATTCTTCACCCGCTTCCGCCGTTCGAAACGAACACCCACCGCCTAAAGTTTCGCGCATGGCAAAAATGCGCACGGTGTACAACTGCGGAGATTGTGGCGCAAGCCATCACAAATGGGCCGGCAAATGCGACTCGTGTGGAGCTTGGAACTCTCTCGTTGAAGACGTTGAAGACCCGAACGAAGTCACCACGCTTGCTGCTGGAATGGCGCTTGTTCCACCCGGTGAAGCACAACCGATTAACCAGCTCGATGCTGCAGTTGCTAAGCCAATGCCAACCGGAATATCTGAGCTCGATCGCGTGCTCGATGGCGGTTTGGTCCCTGGATCAGTCACCCTGGTTGGCGGCGAACCTGGCATTGGAAAGTCCACGTTGTTGCTTCAGTTGTTGTCGTCGTGGCCAACCAAGTCGTTATATGTAACCGCCGAAGAAAGCGCGCAGCAGGTTCGCATGCGCGCCGAGCGATTGCATGCGTTGCGCGATGACCTCTGGCTGTTATCTGAAGCGTCCATTACCAACATCATTTCTGCAATCGACAAAGTGAAACCCGAACTGATTGTGATCGACAGTATTCAGGCCGTTGCCGACCCGGCTCTTGGTTCTGCGCCAGGTTCGGTTGTGCAGGTTCGCGGATGTGCGCATCGATTAGTGCAAGAAGCAAAGCGTCGCAACATTCCCACCATTTTGGTTGGGCACGTCACCAAAGAAGGCGGTCTTGCTGGACCACGAGTGCTTGAACACGTTGTCGACACCGTATTGTCATTTGAAGGCGAACGTCATCACGCACTACGCATTATGCGTGCAGTAAAACATCGCTTTGGTTCAACAAGCGAACTTGGCTTGTTTGAAATGACCGAACTTGGTTTGGTTGGTGTTCCCGATGCCAGCAAAATGTTTTTGGCTGACCGCAGGCCAGGAACGCCTGGATCTGTTGTTGTGCCAACACTTGAAGGCCAGCGCCCATTACTTGTTGAAGTACAGGCACTCACTAACGCAACATCGGGCAATGCACCTGCACGCCGCAGTGCACAAGGCCTCGACCCAGGTCGTTTGGCAATGTTGCTTGCTGTGCTCGAGCGTCGCGCGCGTATCAGCTTGTCGCAACACGAGGTGTACGCATCGGTAGTTGGTGGTGTGAAACTAAATGACCCAGGTAGTGACTTGGGTTTATGTTTGGCACTGGTTTCTGCAGCCACAAACACACCGGCACCTGGCGACTTAGTGGTGTGCGGCGAAGTCGGTCTTGGCGGCGAAATTCGACACGTTGGTCACATGTCGCGCAGGCTTGCTGAAGCTGCGCGCTTGGGCTTTACACGTGCCATCGTTCCTGCAAGCGGCGACTATTCGCAAAAGGGTTTAACACTTCAGCCTGCAAGCACGCTCAGTGAAGCATTGGCAATTGCACAACTAAACGTTCGGTACCGCCTGGCGTAGTGTCGGTGTGTGGCAATAGAACCTGACAATAAAAACTGGACATGGGTGCTCGAGCGCCAATGCCCCGACTGCGCATTTGATGCAGCATCTGTAGTTCCTCGCGACATTGGCATGACTATTCGCGATATTGCGTCGCAATGGGAAGTGATTTTGTTGCACCCTGGCGCCACAAAACGGCCAGCAGAAAACGTGTGGTCGCCAGGTGAATACGGGTGCCATGTGCGCGATGTGTTTCGGTTATTTGATTTCCGCTTAGAACTGATGCTCACCGAAGACGACCCCATGTTCCCCAATTGGGACCAAGATGAAACTGCCATATCCGACCGCTACGACCTACAAGACCCATTGGTTGTGCGGCGCGAATTAGCGATTGCTGGCGACTTGCTGGCTGAACGCTTCGATGCGGTCACTGCTGGCGAATGGTTGCGAACCGGACTGCGCAGCGACGGAGCCAGGTTCACTGTGGATTCGTTTGGCAGGTATTTACTGCACGACCCCATTCATCATTTGTGGGATGTTTCGCGCACCTATTAATCACTCGCGCACACATCGGGTTCATGACAACACAAACATCACATTCTGCAGTTAAGGGCGAAGACGGCAACAAGCGTTGTGCATGGTGCGTATCCGACCCGCAATACATGAAGTATCACGACACCGAATGGGGCAAGCCCGTTACCGATGATCAAAAGCTGTACGAAAAGCTTTGCCTCGAAGGCTTTCAGGCTGGGCTCTCGTGGCTCACCATTTTGCGCAAGCGTGAAAACTTTCGCGAAGCGTTTGCCAACTTTGACCCTGAAGAAGTTGCGCTATTCAAGGCTCGTGACATTACGCGTCTCATGAAAAACGAAGGCATCGTTCGCAATCGTTTGAAAATTGAAGCCGCAATTACGAATGCGAAAGCAACACTGAAAGTTCAGGACGAATTAGGAACGCTGTCTTCGCTCATTTGGTCATTTGCACCGACAAAGCCCAAGAAAGCTCCGCGCACGCTCTCCGATGTTCCCGCAACTTCGCCAGAGTCAGTTGCGTTGTCGAAAGAATTGTTGAAACGTGGCTTCAAGTTCGTCGGGCCAACCACCATGTATGCAGCGATGCAGTCGCTGGGCCTAGTGAATGATCACTTAGCCACGTGCTTCGCGCGGGATTAGATATTTAGTCCGCTGAACTTAATCAACCTAAATGCCTGTCATATCCTCTGATGATGGTGAACGCTTCCGCAAATGCCAGCCCCGATTGCATTCCGTGGTATTTCGCCAACAGTGTTAGGCCTTCGTCAGACCATGGATGTGGAAAATTCTGAATTTCGTTCTTGTACATATTGAAGGCTTCTATTTTCTTGTCCAAAAACGGCTCTATGTCGACGTAGTAATTTGCCATAAATGCGGTTCCATTCCAAAAACTGGTGTTTGGAATCTCCATACCAAGAATTGAAACAGGCTTTGATTTGGGGCGACCAACTATTTTTGCAATTTCACAAGCAATTACATGATCTCGATTCAAATCCGAAGATACATGAGTAATGATCATGTCGGGATTCAACTTAAGGCTAAAAACTGAATTCGCCATATCAGCAACTGGAACTTGGTCAAATTTCTGGTCTGGATAACCAAGAAGAGTTGCACTATTCACAGCAAGAAATTCGCATACGCGCTTAAAGTCGCCAGAATTGTCCTCGATTTCTCCTCTGACATCCAGCACGCCACTGGAGAGCGCGACAACATCTACTACCCATCCTTGTCTTTGCAATTTGGGAATCAATCCACCGGCACCCAGAGTTTCATCGTCTGCATGTGCTACCAGCACCAAGGCCCTTTGATTCATTTGCGTACCTCCATAATTAGGAAATTAAAACACATCGCTATCACCTTGTGAAAAATGCCATTGCCCGTCTTTCGACAATAAAGCATCTTGTTTGCTATCACTTCGAAGAAAAATCGAACGATTTTGGGATTTGATATTCGAGAAACCCAATTTTAGGAAAGAACGCTCATACATATGCTCTTCTGGCAACCAACACGTTACCGAGGATGCGCCTAGATCATTAGCTGTTGAAAGCACGAAACTGAGAACGTCTCCCACGCATTCGATTTCCTTTTCTTTTACAACTAAATCAAGCAAATGCACCCTGGGTCCATGTTCAGACCTAAAAATCTTTAACACAAAATAACCTGAAAAATCTCCCACCATGTACTTCAAATATTGAATCCCCGGTTTTGAGTACCTCCAGTTGAGATACTCTGCATCCCGATAAATTCCTGAGCGCATACCACTGCGATTCCAAATCTCATTTACTGACTTCTCAAATACTGGAACTTTTGACATTTCTACTGTGGATGTAATGCCCGCTTCCGCACATTTTGCTTCACGCAACGGGACATTCATGATTTCAGACCACCCCAGACGTCTAAAGCTGTTCGCTGACTTCTCGTTTGGAAACGTAAAGCCAATGCCTCCAGACCCATCAATTGCACTGGAGCACACTTCTCCCAGTAAATGCAAGATGCCACGGCCGCGAAATTCTTCGGCAGTCATCACATCTTGAACCATATATGCATCACGTATATTGCTGTCAATCATGAAGGTATTTTTCACGGCTGCATAAAATCCAACTAGGTCATCTTGATGTATTGCTCCGAAGAGCTTTGCTCGATGCCCCGGCCGTCCAAAGTATTGCCATAAGAAATGTTCCTCATTCCACGGAATATGCGGTTGAACTGAGTTGATAAGTTCAACCGCTCTTTCGCAATCACTTTCTTCTAGCTCAACTATTTCTACATCTTGCAAGTCATTCACCATTGGATATTTGGTACCTGTATACGTTGGTTTCACGGACATTAAAACCAAGCCGCTGATACAAACGGTTTGCTGCTTCGCGCGACGGACGCGACGTTAGATCAACTGTTGTTGCACCTTGCTGTTTTGCTTCCTCAAGCGCGAACTTGTTTAAGGCTTCGCCAACACCTTTGCCGCGAGCATCGCCGTCAACCACAACATCTTCAATCCATGCGCGAATTCCGGTGGGAATATGAAAAATCACCAGCGTCAGCGAACCAACAATTACACCATCAACCTTTGCCAACAGAACATGAGACGAGTCTGAAGCAACAATGGACTCGAGTTGCTCTTTCGTTGGCGATGGGTTTGACTTCGATAACTGCGGGATTAGTCGCTGAAACGCCACAACGAGGTCGTTGTCTACGTGCTTTGCGATTTCTACCTGCACAGTCATGTCTCTACCTTATTGTGTAAATGCCCGTAGAATTAGCGTGTGCTGATGTTTACCGCGAAGCGGCAAGTAGCAACCGTTGTCGGCAACTGCCTGCGCATGCTTCCAGGCTCGCCAGTTGCCGGCCAGCGCGTGCTCATGTATCACGCTGTGGGCAATCGCGTAGATGGCGATGTAAATAACATCTACACCATGTCGCGCACTGACTTTTTGCGCCATATAGAGACATTGCAAGCGGTATCTACGAAGCACAACATGCCGTTTGCCCCATTTCGCAGGTCGAATATTACGGAAATGGCCGTTACTTTTGACGATGGATACGCCGATGCACTGTCCACTATTGGACCAGAACTCAGCAAGCGCGGAATTCCTTTTCATGTGTTTGTGACGCCCGAGAAACTCACCTCTGGCGACCCACGGTATTTATCAACTCCTGAACTGCGGGAACTGAGCACTATTCCGGGGGTAACCATTGGTGCGCACGGTGCAACACACCGCTCACTCACTTCGCTCAGCATCGCCGATGCAGAAGCAGACTTGCGCAACAGCAAGCAACAACTTGAGGACGTTTTACAAACACCGATCACCACCATGTCGTACCCATATGGACATGTAGATACCGAAGTGCGTACTACAGCCCAGCGTGTTGGGTTCACCGTGGCAGCCTGCAGCAAGTGGGGCGTGAACAACGAAAACAGCGATGCGCTCATGTTGAACCGCCTTGACATGTGGGCCGGCGACAAATCGCGCACGATTGAAAACAAAGTACTTGGTTACTGGAATTTCCTCGGTCGCCGCACGTGACCAGCACAGCAACTATCAGCGTGGTCATTCCATGCTTCAATTCCGCCGCAACAATTGAACGTGCACTTCGCAGTGTCGAACATCAAACCACCAAACCGCACGAAGTGCTGGTAGTTGATGATGCAAGTACCGACAACACGGTGTTACTAATTGAACAATACTCACGTTCTTCCGTTCTGAATATCCGAGTGATCAAACAGCCTGCTAATGGCGGACCAAGCATCGCTCGCAATGCCGCTTGGGACCTTGCAACTAGTGAATTCATCGCATTCCTCGATGCCGATGACCAATGGCACCCTCAAAAACTTGAATTTCAGGTGATTGCCTTTGGGTTGTTTCAAGATGCGTCAATGTGCACCACTGGATATGTCTTCAATTCCCAGCCATCTCGCTGGAACCATATAGAAAACTCCGAGATCACATATCAAAGAAATTCGTTTTGGAAGTACGCAATTGCTAATCGTTCAGCGACACCAACAGTGATGTTCAGGAATACTGTGACTCTTCGATTCCCAACCGACCAGCGACATGCTGAGGACTATTACCTATGGTTGTTAAGCAGCAAGGTTTTGGGGCCAACAGTGCACATCAATCAGGTACTGACATTTTGCTCAAACCCTGCATACGGCGGACAGGGGCAAAGCGGACGTTTCTGGGCAATGCAAAAATCAGAACTTTCTGGATTCAGGAAATTGAAGCGAATGGGACATTTAAGCGCTCTTGAATACTCCGTAATCACAAGTTGGTCCTGTACAAAATTTTTCATTCGCATGATCGATGCGAAAGTATTTTCCTTCAGAAAACGTCCATAATCCTTGGTAGGGCTGGTGTTTGTGGGATCTAAAAAAGGTATCGTTCTCTCTAGATGTCGTCGCTCGATCATGTCCGCTGGTTATCAAAACCGTCGCTGAAACAACCCGTAATCGTCACCGCATTTACCGGTTGGAACGACGCGGCAGACGCAGCATCAAACGCAGTTCGTAATTTGATTGAAGGTTGGCGCGCACAACCACTTGCCGAAATTGACCCTGAAGAATTCACCGACTTCGCCACCATTCGCCCTCACGTTCGTTTGAAAGACGGTGGCGTGCGCAACATTGTGTGGCCAACCGTTGGGTTGTGGCACGTCTCTGGCGCAGGTGGCGACATCATTTTGGTGCTCGGTCCAGAGCCAAGCTTGAAATGGCGCACGTTTTCTGAGCAGCTGATGGGTGTTGCCGATCACTTTGGTTCATCCATGATGCTCACGCTTGGTGCATTGCTTGCCGATGTGCCGCACAGCCGTCCTGTGCAAATTATTGGCACTGCAACTGACGACGACCTGATCGATCGCTTCGAACTTCAGCGCTCGCGCTATGAAGGCCCAACCGGAATCGTTGGTGTGTTGCACGACAGTTGCTACACGGCAGCCATGCCATCTGCTGCGTTATGGGCTGCAGTGCCTGCCTATGCGTCACAAGTGCCATCACCTAAAGCTTCGCTCTCGCTCATGCGCCGCGCGTGCGAAATCATTGGCACGCCAGCACCAGTTGCGTCGGTTATGAACTTGATTGAGCGTTACGAAGACCAAGTGAACTCGTTAGTCAGTGATGACGAAGACTTGGCTGCATACGTAGAGCGTTTGGAAACTATGTCTGACAACGGCATGAGTCTGGATGACGAAGTTGACGATGGACAGTTGCAGTTCGATTTCGCAACAGACTCTGATGATGAATCAGCAGAAGAACCCGATGCATCAACCTTGATGGATGAAGTAGAACAATTCCTTCGCGAACAAGGCGAAGGAAAGTAATTACACCGTTAAGAAGTTTAAAAAGTTCTGTGCATCACGTGAAAAATTATTTGGAAATCTTCTGACTTGAAGATGTGAGCCTGATTCGGCATTATTCCAGTGAAACACCCCGGTTAAGAGTCCGAATAGATACCTGTAATCAACCGTAACTTCACTTCTCGGCGTGTACGCCTCTAGATCATCGCTAGTGATTACTACTTGCATCCCACTATCTTTTCTCGCATTGATAATGGCCGAGTTTCCTTCTGGGAGTTTGAAGCAGAAGAAATAGTCTTGGCTACATTCAGATTTTCTCATGGCTCGTATCAAAGCACTTGACAACAGGCTCACCAAGACTTTGTTAGAGATCATCCATTCCGGAATGGCCTCGTAGACCATTGGTCGTTTACTGATTTCTAACAGTCGCTGATCAATTTCTTTCGTACTTGTAAGACATTGTTTCGTTCCGGTTGCCTTGAAAGAAACAGTGTCTATAGACCCCTCAAAATCGTTCAAGACAACAGCAGAGTTATCAATCTGAACGATTTCGTACGAGTCACTTACTCCTCGATAGGAGTTCAAATGTGAAAGGTTCCCACCAAGCAAATATTGTCCAGCAAATGGAATCCGGACTTTTGATGGAACCATTTCGGCGATTTTCAAATACTGATCCATGAACTGATCTTTTTTCTTTTTAGCTGCAACGAGCAATTCGGGGTCATTAAGTTCAAAATACGTTTGAGGGTACGGGCCAGCACCCGTGTATGAGAGCAACAAAATATCTAGTTGTCCGTATTCCGAAAAATTTGATAGAAACACCGGGTCATAAACGCAATCGTTAACATTTAAAACTCGGTGGACCCGATCTTCCCCGAAATATTCAACTAGACACGCTGAATCAATATCGCTTTGACTTCCTGTTTCATGAGGGAAAACCGAAACAACTGTCTGACCAAACTTGAGTGGATCCGTATTTACCTGATATCTGAACCCATCATTTTGGATTGATTTTTCGAGGTAATTTGATTCAAAGTCGCCAATAATGAGCAATTTTTCACCAAATTTCTTAAAATATTTCTCTAAAAATATTGGGTCGTAGTGATCGGAGTGAATATGAGAAATGTATACGTAGTCACAATCTCCTATTGCGCTATACGGATCTTTGTCATTTGAATATAAATACCAAGCCCCATCAAATATCCCGTCAGTAAACCAAGGATCACATAAAATCTTGCAGTCAGGAGTTTCAATGGTGATGCATGCCGAATAGATCAAGTTCACACGAATCCCATTAAGCACTGGAGCGCTCATCCCTGCATTCCTTTAATTGTTATTCTCTTCCAATAATTAGAGACTACTGACCAGTTCTTCTATTGGCGTAACCATTCCCACGTAAAAGGCACCGAATTCTGCGTACACAGCAGATGCTTCATCGAAGCGCATGGTGTACACCACGTCTTTCAAGTCATCTGGGTTTACAGCAAACAACGTAACGCCCCACTCGAAATCGTCAAAACCTGCGCTCGCAGTAACCAACTGAATGACGCGGCCAGCAAATGCGCGACCGCTCTTACCGTGCTCGGCCATCAATTCGCTGCGCTTTTCGAATGGCAACGTGAACCAGTTGTTTTCTGGGTCGCGACGCTTTGACATTGGGTAGAAACACCATGCGTTCTTGCCAGCAGGTGGCAATTGCGGATACAGACGCGTAGTTTTCATTTCTTCGGGCACATTCGCTGCGTATTCACTGAGTTCGGTAATTGATACATAGCTGTCGGTAATGAATACACCAGCAGTTTGAACTGCCGTTTGAAACGTGCGAAGTTCGCGCATGTCGGACGCAACCGCCATAAACGCAACATCAGCTTTGTGTCCAAGCATGGACACGCTTACCACTTGAACGCCACGACCTTGCGCATTTTTTACTGCGGAAATGACGGCTTGGCCATCAAACTCTGCTGCCGGATGACCAAATAGGTGCAATACGGCCATTCCAACTGAGGGGGACATTGGTTCGCTCATGTGGCAAGACTACCTTTCGTTTGTTGCTGCTGCGTTGGCGAACGCCAAAGCTGCACGTGCTGGTGATTCATCGTCAAGATGCAAAAACAATGACGGTTCAGTGAGTTCGAGTTCCATCAGTTCAGGAATACCAGCAGCATTCACCACCATGTCTACGCGGGCATAGAGCGGAGCGGTCCCAAACCTGTTTTTTACAAACGCTACAACCTTGTCGCCAAATGCGCGCTCTGCAGCACTTGGAATGCGCAATGTGATTTCTTCAACAACATACAGACCGTTGTGGTCTTGATCTTTGTCAGCAAAAATTGGCGCCTTGCGGAATGCGTGACTGAACTGGCCAGCCAAATACACCAAGCCAGTTTCGCCGTATTCATCAATTGCACTTTGGTACGGCTGTGCAAGCACCGCAATGCCACTGTTCAACAACCTGCGCGCATGTTCGGTTGCACCTGCAACATCATTTTTGTATCGCGCTGTGTTATTTGAGCCTGCGCTAATTGCTGGCTTCACAATCACGTCTCGCGAAAACACGCCATCGGACAAATCGGCTCCAGATTCCACAAACACCGTTTCCATCACTGCAATGTCGGCTTGAGCCAATTCGCGCAAGTAGCGCTTGTCCAAGTTCCACTCAACAATGGGCAGGGTATTCAACAACCGTGTTTGAGTTGCCACCACTTTTAGCCATGCGCTGAACTCAGCAATGCGTTCGTGGTAATCCCACGGGCTGCGCAGCACGGCAATTGAATAGTCGCTCCACTGCGCATGCGGGTCGTCCCAATTCACAATATTCCACTTCACTCCAGATGCATCAAGAGCACGACTCAAGATCCCAAGATCTTTATCGTGCCCTCGTGCTGATTCTGTGGTGACGAGCGCAATCATGTTTGGTGATGTGCTCGTGAAGGTCTACTTGATTTAGTAGTCCTCCATGCCTCCGCCTGGCATTTGCATTCCAGCATCGGCCGGCTTGTCGGCAATGACCACTTCGGTGGTGAGGAACAATGCAGCAATTGAACCTGCGTTCTGTAATGCAGAACGGGTTACTTTGGCTGCGTCGATAACTCCAAGTTTCACGAGGTCTTCGTATTCGCCAGTCGCGGCATTGAGGCCTTCGTTGCCCTTCATGCTGCGTACTTTTTCAACGACTACTCCACCTTCAAGACCAGCGTTTTCAGCAATTTGCTTCAACGGGCCTTCAAGTGACTTAGCCACCATGCGAGCACCAGTTGCTTCATCGCCCTGCAACGTGTCGGCTACTGCAAACACTGCTGCTTGCGAACGAAGTAACGCAACGCCGCCGCCAGGAACAACGCCTTCTTCAATGGCTGCCTTGGTGGTGCTCACTGCGTCTTCAATGCGGTGCTTCTTTTCTTTCAGTTCAACTTCGGTTGCAGCGCCAACTTTCAACACAGCAACGCCACCCGAAAGTTTTGCCAAACGCTCTTGCAACTTCTCGCGGTCGTAATCGCTGTCGGTGTTGTCGATCTCGGCCTTAATCTGCGAAATGCGACCCTTGATGTCACCATCAGTGCCAGCGCCTTCAATGATGGTGGTTTCATCTTTGGTGACCACAATCTTCTTTGCGCGACCCAACAAATCAAGTGTCGTATTCTCTAGCTTCAAGCCAACTTCTTCGCTAATCACTTGGCCGCCGGTGAGAATGGCGATGTCTTGCAACATTGCTTTGCGACGATCGCCAAAGCCTGGTGCCTTCACCGCAACGCTTTTGAACGTTCCGCGAATTTTGTTGACAACAAGTGTTGCCAATGCTTCGCCTTCAATATCTTCAGCAACAATGACCAATTGCTTGCCGGTCTGCATCACTTTTTCAAGTACAGGAACGAGGTCGCGCACGTTGGCTACTTTGCCGGCGTACAACAAGATGTATCCGTCGTCCACAATGGCTTCCATGCGGTCTGTGTCAGTAACGAAATAAGGCGAGATGTAACCCTTGTCGAAACGCATTCCTTCAACGAGGTCCATTTCCATGCCAAAGGTTTGGCTTTCTTCAACGGTGATAACGCCGTCTTTGCCAACCTTGTCGATTGCTTCTGAAATCATTTGACCAATTTCTTCGTCAGCTGAAGAAATTGATGCAACTTGTGCAATTTGTGACTTCGAATCCACTTCCTTCGACAATTCACGAATGCTGGCAACCGCTGCTGCGACGCCTGCTTCAATGCCGCGCTTCAAGCTCATTGGGTTGGCGCCTGCTGCAACGTTGCGCAATCCTTCGCGCACCATTGTCCATGCAAGAACGGTTGCTGTTGTGGTTCCGTCACCGGCAACATCGTCGGTCTTCTTGGCAACTTCCTTCACCAACTCGGCGCCAATGCGCTCGTATGGGTCTTCGAGGTCAATTTCTTTGGCGATAGATACGCCGTCGTTCGTAATGGTTGGCGCGCCCCACTTTTTGTCGAGCACCACGTTGCGACCTTTTGGCCCCAGGGTGACGCGTACGGCGTCTGCCAATTTGTTCATGCCGGCCTCAAGGCCACGGCGTGCTTCCTCGTCGAATGCGATCATTTTGGACATGATGAACCTCCGTAGTGTTGCCTGAAACAGCGTTAGCACTCTACTAGCGAGACTGCTAAATCAAACGGGGGTTGGGTTAGCGGATCTTGCGCAGCACCACATCGGTTCGGGTTTCGGTAGCACCCTCACGCTGAAGCCAGCGCAATAGTGAGTCCAGTCCGGCCGTTCCATCACAGGCCACGGCCAGCGTGATATCGGATTCTCCCGTTACGTGCGCTGCCCACAGCACGTCGTCACGCTTCATGACCGCATCATCGAAGCCTTGGGTGTGTGGCATGCGGGCGTCAATTACGGCCTCCAGCGTGCGGCCCAGTGCCACCTGGTTCACTTCGGCTTTGAACCCACGAATGACTCCAGCTCGGGTCATGCGGCGAACGCGCTCGGCAACGGCGTTGGCCGACAAATGCACGCGGTCTCCTAGCATCTGCCAAGAGATTCGTCCGTCAGTTTGCAAAATACTGAGGATTTGCTTGTCAATCTTATCTAACACCACTGTTTCAGTTGCCATAGTGCCTATTATGCCAGTAAATCGGCGGTTTCGGCGGTCATTTTGCCGTCAGAATAGAGCCATGCATAACGAAGCAACCTGGACCTGGATCCTGCTGGGATTCGAATTTGTCGGCATCTCCGGCATGTGGTTGGTTGGCGCCCGCAAATGGTGGGGCTGGGGCATGGTGCTGTGCGGTTCAGCTCCGTGGCTGGTGTACGCAATTGTGTTTAACAAGCCTGGCTTTATTGCCATGAGCTGTATCTGGATTACGACTCACAGTCGCAACATGATCGTGTGGCGTAAAAACGCTCAGCAACCACCGGCAACGGCAGGAATGATGGACACGGTCTCGCCTGCTGGCACCTTCGTGTTCAGCCCATTGAGGTAACGAACATCGTCATCTGACACAAAGATGTTCACAAACTTGTGCAGGTTGCCTGCATCGTCAAACAAGCGGTCAGAGAAGCCTGCGTGAATAGCGTTCAGCGCTGCAAGTACTTCTGCGAGCGTGTTGCCCTCAACTGAAACGGTTGATGCGCCACCGGAAAGTGGACGAAGTGTGGTGGGAATGCGAATAGTTACGGCCATGAATTAAACACTACCGCCAAGGTCGGGAATTCGTTACACCGTTCTCCATGAAACGTATTCGGCAAGCGTGATCAATTCGTCACGCACTGACTGCGCGAACGGCACATGCTGCACCGCCGCAATAGCTTCATCAGTCAGGCGGGTGATGACTGTTTCAAGTTCATCAAGTGCGCCTGTTTCGCGAATCACTTCTTGCACTCGAGCAATTTGCTCCGGCGTTAAATCCTGATTGCCAACCAATTGCAGTTCTTTCAACTGCGCAGCATTCGCACGCGCAGTAGCAATTGCCATCAGTGGTGTTGGCTTACCTTCACGCAGGTCGTCGCCCACTGGTTTGCCAGTTATTGCGGTGTCGCCGAATGCGCCAAGCACGTCGTCGCGCATTTGAAACGCATCACCAAGTGGCAATCCATATGTAGAAAGCACTGGAATCAATTCATCTCCGCGTGTTGGTGCAGCTAACAACGCACCTAAATGCAACGGTCGTTCAATGGTGTATTTGCCACTCTTGTATCGACAAATGCGTTCTGCTTTTTCGCGACGACGTTCGTTCATTGCCGAACCCAACATGTCGAGGTATTGGCCAAAGTTCAACTCAATTCGCAGCTCATTCCAAATAGTCCACGCTTGCGGCGATGCGTTGCACATCAACTGATCGGAATACACGTACGCCAAGTCGCCCACCAATATGGCAACGCCGTCACCAAACCTGCGGGACTCGCCTGCCAACTTGTTTTTGCCGTGACTGGCTTCAAACTTTGCGTTCGTTGTTGGTTCGCCGCGGCGGGTGAGTGAACCGTCCATTACATCGTCATGAAACAACGCAAACGCATGCAGTAGCTCAAGTGCTGCACCGGCGTCGATCACCAATTCATCAGTTGGGTCGCCACCAGCGCCAACAAAACCCCAGAAACAAAATGCAGGTCGCAACCGTTTGCCACCGGCAAGCACCAACCGGGCAATTTCGTCAATTGGCGGAACCAGGTCGGCATCAACACGTGCCCAGCGCTCGCGTTCTACGGCAAGCAGTGCCTCCAGGCGTTTATTTACGCGAGAGGCAACGTCTAAGAGTGATTGTGGCGCGGCGTGCACGGGTTCAGGTTAGGGGGTTCTATGCGCGATATTTAGTCGGCGTCAATTTGTGCAACGACTTCTTCAATGCGAAGTTTTGCATTGCCAATACGGTCGCGGCACAGCTCAATCAGTTCCGAAGCGCGCTTCACATGTTCGGCAAGTACGTCTACATCGACGTCGTTGCTTTCCAGTTCGTCCAAAATGGATTCCAGTTCGCCAATCGCCTCGGCGTAACCGGTGGTTTCATCAATTGTTTTTGCTGCTTTTTTGGTTGCCATGTGAGCACACTTCCTTTATGAATTGACCGTACTTGAGATTGTTCCGTCAGATAACTGAGTAGTCATCTGTTCGCCCGCAGTCACCTGTGCAGCACTGCGAACGGTTTTCCCGCTTGAGTCGCGCGTAATGCTCCAGCCGCGCGCCATGGTGTTCACAGGGTCGAGCAAGCGCAGTCTGTCGCTTGCGCCTTTCAACGATTGAGCAGCCAGGTTCAACACGTCCATTGGTCGTCTACGAATGCGATCGAGCGAACGAACCAGTTCGTGTTCAGCGCTTTGCAGTAGCTCGCTTGCTGTTGCAGCAATTTGTGCCCATGCTTCTTCGGTGCTCTGTACAAACTCATTCACCACTTCGGCAACACCTGCTGCACACGCCGTAGGAGTTTTAAATGCACGGTGCGCAACTTCGTCGGCGATGCTGAAATCTATTTCGTGACCAATGCCGGTGAACACTGGCTTTGTGCATTTACCAATTGCCGTTGCTATTTCTTCGGTATCAAATGCCAAGAGGTCGGTCTTCGAACCGCCACCGCGCACCAACATGATCAGGTCAATGTCGTCGCGCTTGGCCGCTTGCTTCATCGCTGCAACAACGGTTGGCGCGGCGTCTTCGCCTTGCACGCGTACGTCGTACACAAACACTTCAAAGCCAATGCCCGATGCTTCAAGTTCGTGCAATGTGTCTGCATGCGCAGCGCTACCAATGCTCGTGAGCAACGCAAT
>Ga0209297_1000876_pt1 | contig 18285 bp, 20 predicted proteins | sample S_130805_MF_Meta_FD_187322 | JGI IMG/M metagenome (GOLD analysis project Ga0209297, IMG submission 187322) | Freshwater microbial communities from Lake Simoncouche, Canada to study carbon cycling - S_130805_MF_MetaG (SPAdes) (version 2) | ecosystem: Environmental > Aquatic > Freshwater > Lake ...
AATTCACGTAAACCCTGTGTACCACATCCTATATAAGCCATGGTAAGCTTATCGCTTGGCGCAACAAAGCCTTTGCCTCCCAGTACATGTCTGGGGACAATAGTGGCTGCGATAGAGGCTGCTACTGTATTACCGATAAATTTTCTTCTGTTTAATTTCTTGGCCATGATCGTTTCATTTAAGAGTGTGTAAATAATTAAGAAGACTGGAAAGAAAAAAGAGAGACCCTCTTTAAAATTAGATAAAATATCTTACCTTTTAGTCATCATTTATAAACTTTACTTTTATGAACAGAAGAAAATTTATTGAAAATAGCGCGGCTAGTTTAGCTGCAGTTGGTATCCTCTCTCACCTACCCAATTCATTATTTGCAATGGAATATGGTAGAGCGGTGAAACTACCCATTGGCTTTCAGTCCTTTGTGTTACGAAACGAGTTAAACAAAGATGTAGTAGGCACCTTAAAAAGCATGTACGATTTAGGATACAAGCATGTTGAAATGTGTTCGCCATCTGGTTATGCACCCGGTTTTTTTAGTGCCCTCACAAAATACTCAGGCAAAGAATTAAAAACTATTGTGAGCGATTCAGGTCTGGATTGTTATAGCACCCATTTCACTTGGAATGAATTAGTAAAAAATTTAGACAACCGTATTGAATTTGCTCATGATTTAGGATTAAAACATATGGTTTGTTCTGGAGGATTGTATGGAAAAACGATGGATGATCTAAAAAAGCAATGCGATACCTTAAATAAAATTGGAGAAAAAATTACTAGTGCAGGTTTTGTAGCTGGTTACCATAATCATAATGGAGAGTTTATGCAGAAAAAAGATGGCAGACCCGATTATGATATTATCTTAGAACAATTAGATCCAGCCTATGTAAAAATGCAATTCCAAGTAGCCGCAATTCAATTGGGGTACAAGGCTGCAGATTATTTCCGTAAATTTCCTGGACGCTTTATATCTGCACATCTACAAGACTATTCAACAAATGATCACAACAAACAAATCGTATTGGGTGATAATGGAATGGTAGACTGGAAAGAATTTTTTGATGCCGCTAAAGTAGGAGGATTAAAATGGGTTTTTGTTGAATTGGAATCAGACCCCACTACTTTGGAAGGAAGCGTGAAGTTTTTGAAAGCACTTTAAAAAATTAATGTTTTGACTTTCTAAAATCTATATTATTAAATATAGATAGCCTTATCACATCTAAATTAGTAAATTTATTTTTCTGATTTAGTTGTTGAAAGACATTTGTATAACCAAATTGAAAAATATTATCATTATTTATATAATAATAAAACCCGGCCGAGAATCTGTTTTGATCAAATGTATTGTAAACTATATTTTTACCAAAATTAAAATACACTTCCTCAGAAACTACAAAAGAAAGACTCCCTTTTTGAAAATGATGCTTTGTTAAAGGCATGTTTGATAAATAATAATACCTCAATCGAAAGTTCATATCGTAATCAGTGCTTGGCGCATCATTGATAGCTGTTTGCCTATACCTTTCTTCTAATCTTATCCATTGTAATGTTTTTGTATGATGTGTTTCTGTATTAAATTGAACCATTTGCCAGGGGCGATATTCAATAAGATGAAAATTATTTGTCCCTTGATGTATTTGATCCACATAGGTTAAAGCGCCCATTAATTTTAAATTCTTTTTGGTATAATAGCTGGCCCCTAAAGCTGTTTCGGTGGCTAATTCAGATTTGAAATAGTTATCTGTTAATTTAAGTTGTAAGTCAATCCAAGAACCCCAGTGATTAGAGTATCTATTTTGATTTAAATAATCGAGCCAAGATTGTTGCCCATATTGAACCTGTCTAGTTTGTGCTTTAGAATACAATGATCCGCAAAGTAGCAATAATAAATAAAAAGTATTCCTCATGTGCACCCATATTGCCAAATTTGGCTTTTGATGATAGGCACAATATAAAGCATTATTCTATTTTTTCAATACTTGCTTTTTTTGTAACTTACCTAGTCTAATTATATATAAAAAATGAATCATAAAATCAAAAGACCTCAATACCTTAAATTGTTGCTTGTAGCTTTAATATATATAAGTAATGTTATAAATGGAGTTGCGCAAACAAAAACAGAAGACAAAGATTGGAAACAACTTTTTAACGGAAAAGATTTAACTGGCTGGAAACATGTTGGAGGTGGCAGTCGTTTTGTAGAAGATGGATTATTAGCAAGTAAAGGCGGGATGGGATTATTATATTGGACAGGGGGGAAAGTAGGGAATTGTGTCATTAGAGTCGTCTATAAAATGCAAAAGTTTAATAGTAATGCAGGCGTATTTATTAGAATTCCTATTGAACCTAAGGAAGAGTGGATGCCGGTGTATTATGGTTATGAAGTACAAATAGACAATCATCCAGAAACTTCTGATGAAGATGAATTTCATATAAGTGGGACTTTATATGCCATGACTAAGCCATTGTCGAAGCCTGGAAAACCAGGCCCAGATTGGAATACATTAGAAATAACATTAGATGGCCCACACACTATTGTATTTTTAAATGGTGAAAAAGTAACCGACTATATCGAAGGACAACCCACTCCACCACGTAAATTTGATTTTGAACCTTTCCCAGGCATAAGACCTAATGAAGGATATATAGGATTACAAAATCATGGCGATGAAGATGTGGTTTATTTTAAAGAAGTATCGATAAAACCGCTAACCAAGAAAACTACTAAAGTAAAAAATAATTAATTGAATTCAAATAACCAGCAATCATTTTACAATTTATAAAGCAATGAAAAAAAATAAATTAGGACGTGCCGATTTTATCAAAAAAGCCGCGATGGCTACTGCCGGTTTTTACATTGTTCCTAGAAATGTTTTAGGGGGTGTTGGTTATGTTGCACCTAGTGATAAATTAAATATTGCAGCGATTGGCTGTGGCGGTGAAGGAGATAATGATATTCAACATTTAGCCAATACACCTAATAAGAATACCAATATTGCGTTTTTATGTGATGTAGATGAAAGACCAGCTGCTTCCAAAAGAAAACAATTTCCAAAAGCAAAATTTTATCAGGATTGGAGAGAAATGTTTGACAAAGAAAGTAAACATTTTGATGCAGTCACTGTTGCCATACCCGATCACAATCATGCTTTAGTGGGATTAAGTGCAATGCAATTAAAAAAACATTTGTATCTACAAAAACCATTAACGCATGATATTTATGAGGCGCGTATTTTAACACAAGCTGCCGAAAAATATAAAGTCGTTACTCAAATGGGCGACCAGGGCGCCTCTTGCGATGGTATGCGTACAATGCGCGAATGGTTTGAAGCGGGGCTTATTGGGGATATAGAAAAAGTATATTGTTGGACCGACCGTCCAGTATGGCCACAAGGTATTTCTTGGCCTAAGTCAACGCCGCCTATTCCTAAAGAATTAAACTGGGATTTATGGTTGGGCACTGCGCAAAAAACAAATTACATCGACAACTTAGTCCCTTTTAATTGGAGAGGTTGGTGGGAATTTGGAACAGGTGCATTGGGAGATATGGGTTGTCATATTATCGGGCCGCCCTTTAAATTATTAGAACTTGGTTATCCAACAGAAATATCAGGAAGCGCCAGTACCGTATACAGTGGCATATTTAAAGAAGCCGTCTATCCTGAAAGTGGACCCATATCAAGTTCTTTAAAATTTAAGTTCAAACAAAAAAATGGCAAGGACTTAGATTTATTTTGGATGGATGGTGGCATCACACCAGAGCGTGTGAATGAATTAGATCCAGCTATAAATTTTAACGACGCACTAGGTGATTGGCCAGGTGAAAATGATTTTGAAGGCGCCACCTTATTTATAGGAACCAAAGGTAAAGTTGCATGTGGTTGGGGCGGAAGTCATCCCAGATTATTACCATTGAGTTTAAATAAAGATGTAAATGTTCCCAAAAAATATGCAAGGGTAAAAGGTGATATGGATGGACATTGGTGGCAATGGGTAGATGCAAGTATTGCTGGTTATGGCAATATGGAAGTAGATTCTCCTTTTGTAGGCTATGCAGGCCCATTAACAGAAACAGTTTTATTAGGTAATTTATTATTACGCAGTTTTAATCTGCGTGAAAAAATAAAAAGAAATGATCCTGTTTATGGAAATATGGAGGGCTATAAGTTTAGCGGGAGATACAAGGCCTTACAATGGGATGGAGAAAATATGAAGGTCACCAATTTTGATGCAGCGAATCAATTTATTAAAAGAGAATACCGCAAAGGATGGGGTGAATTAAAGTTATAAATAAACCTATGGAAATAATTGTATCAAATAATTACGAAGCCCTTTCAACAAAAGCAACAAAGGCTATTGCTGAAATAATGTCAACTGCCCCAACACCTTTGATTTGTGTAGCTTCTGGCGATTCCCCAGCAGGTATTTATAAGAACATCGTTGCGAGTGTTAACAATAAAACACTCGATATTAGTTCTTGGTCATTTTTGGGCTTAGATGAATGGGTGGGACTTAATGGCAATGATGAAGGAAGTTGCCGATACCATTTAAACCGAGAACTTTTTACACCCTTACAAATTGCAGCAGATCGAATTTGTTTTTTTGATGGCGCAGCAAGTAACTTAGAACAAGAGTGTACAGTTACAGAAACATTTATTCAAAAAAAGGGTGGTATAGAAATAGCCATTTTAGGTTTAGGTTTAAACGGACATATTGGAATGAATGAACCTCATACTGCTATTGCAACCAGATCACATGTTATAGATCTTGACCCTTTAACGGTAGCAGTAGGTCAAAAGTATTTTCAAAAACCACAGCCGCTCACCAAAGGTATTACTTTGGGTATTGCAACTTTACTAGAAGCAAAGCATATCATATTAGTAGTGAGTGGCGCCAAAAAAGCAGCAATTGTACAACAAGTTATGGAAGGACCTATATCAGAAGCAGTACCAGCAAGCTTATTAAGAAACCATCCTAATTGTACTATTTATTTAGATGAAGCTGCGGCAGCAGCATTAAGCTAAATAATTACAATCTAATTATAACTGATCAAGGTATAAACCAGCCGCTCCTAAAATTCCTGCATTCTCTAAATCAGATAATTCAATTTTTAAATTGGCTACAGAATGTCCATAGGCAAAAGTGTTAATGCGCTCCCACATATTTTTTTCAAAATAAGGATAGGCATGTCTTACTGATCCACCAAAAACAATATAGGAAGCATCAAAAGTATACATGATTAGTTTTATAGCATTGCCTAAGTGAGTGCCCATTTCTGCATAATATTGTTGCGCAATTTTATCTCCTGCTTTAGCGCGTTCAAAAACTTCTTCGCCGTTTAAATGATAGATATGAGAAAAATATTGACCGCTTGCGTAATATTCATAATTATGTTCTAAATAATCTACCATACCAAACTCCCCTGCTCCACAATTAGGTCCTGCCAATAAATGTTTATTTACAATCACGCCAGCACCTAAACCAGTGCCAATAGTAACGCCAATCATGTTAGGCTTTCCTTTGCCAAAATGAAATTCTCCTAAAGCAAAACAATTCGCATCGTTATTTACAAATACAGGAATCTTATACTTGGTTTCTAAAATTTCTTTTAAGGGCACTTCTTTCCATGAAGGAATGTGTTGCACATCATAAACAATACCTTTTTCCAAATCAACTACACTAGGCACTCCAATACCAATGGCTACCACCTCTTTATCTAATAGTTCGTCTATCAATTCGTAAAAATCTACCAATACTTCCTCAACAGTGCCGGCGCTTTTAATTCTTTTGCTTTGAATGTTTTTGATAATACCGTCATGCACTACCCCTGCACGAATATTCGTAGCACCTAAATCAATTCCTATTACTTTTGTTTCACTCATTGTATTTGTTTCAAATAAAATATATTATTCCTGCCATCAATATTATTTCGTCTCAAAAGCCCCAGCTGTTAAACTAGTAGCTATTACTTCCCCAGCTTTAATTCGAAGCCACTCTCCTTTGTCAATAGCTTCATTCGGGCTATTAGTATATTTAGAAGTCCAAGGTTCCAGCGCTACCGTATAACATTTACCCCACCATGGAAAATCTTTAGTAGCATTACGCTCTTGCCATAACCATAAGCATTTGAATATAGAAGCATCCCAATTAACGCTAAAGCCCACTTTTTGTTGAGCATTGGTGATGGTATAATGTGCTTTATTAGTAGCGCTATCGAAATTGCTTAAAAAAGAAAGGTCACGGTAAGCAGGCGCTGAGGTATCTGGAATCACAGATGCATCAAATGCTTTACCAGTAGGGTCTTCGGCTTGAGGCCAATTATAAGTTTTACCCGCTTTATATCTTCTTGGTGCAAGAATATCATCGTGCACTTCCATAGTTTTTGCGTTGGTATCAATGCTAACACCCTCATTTAAAAATGGAAGTCCGAAGGCGATATGATGACCCCACATAATATCTAAATGGGTAGCACTTTCATTAGTTAATTGTTCGGTAATAATTAAGTTGGCGCTATTTTTTTGTAAGCTCAATGTTTTTTCAATTAACAAAGGCATTCTTAAAGGCCTTGTCCAAAATTTTACAGCTACTTCCTCTGCAGTATTTTTTACAATTGCATATTTCCAAGGAATTAAAGAAACTTCTCCATGCAATCCTAAAGAAGCACCACGATAATTCACCGATGGACTATTAGGAAGTATTTCTTGCCAGCCTCCATAATAAAAATCTTCAGATTGATTATTGGTATCACGCATCTGCGTAAATACTTGTGCAGGGTTTTGAATGCCTTTATCTAATCTTAATAAAAAATCAAGGTCTAGGGGTTTGTATTTAAATTCAAAAATATCTGATCCACGATCAGCCAAAATACCAATGCGTAAAAAAGCATTTTCTAAATACACTACTTTCATACCTTTTAAAGTCCAGTCATCCGTAACGCTACAATCTTGATTTGATTTTTTTATTTCCATGGAATTACAATTTTACTTTGGCAACCAAGTTAAACAAACAGGGGATTTTATATTCTCTACTGTTTTAAATAAACTAAGCGTACCGTTGTATGAATTTACGTTAAAAATGGTGATTGTATCTGAATCTTGATGCGCCACCAAGAGCCATTTACCAGAAGGGTCTATCGTAAAATCTCTGGGAGTGAGGCCATTAGTGGGATAAGCGTCAATATAGTCAAGCTTTTCGAGCAGGGCATCAAAGGCAAATAGACAAATGGTATTATCTCCTCTCATTGAAGTATAGATAAATTTTCCATCGGCCGATACGCGTATGGCTGCAGCGCCTAAGTCGGTGTTTAAAGTTACTGGCTCCATTAAAGGATCCAATAAAGGGTCAATTAAATTGTCATTGACAGAAAATGTACCCTTTACTTCATACGAACCTTTACGCTTGGAAGATTGTATATCTTTATTTACACTATCATCAATACAATATTGTATGATAGTGACCGACCCTGTAAGTTCATTGATGATAAAACCAAATGAACCTTTTTCGTCAAAACAAATATGACGAGGCCCGCTTCCGAGCGGAAGCTGAATGGTTTGATTTTTTATGGCATCAAAACCAGTGTTATTTTTTTGAATGCTATATACTATAATTTGATCTAGACCTAAATCGGCTACTAATAAATGATTAGTGTGCTTATCAAAATAAACACAATGTGCATGAGCGCTGGTTTGTCTACTTGGGTGTTGACTAGATCCAGTATGTTGAATAATAAGAGGATCAGCATTACTATTAGAATTTTTATTAGCAAGATCAAAATTCAATAAATCTATATTATATATTACTACATTACCTGTTTCATAACAAGCAGTAGCAATAAATTGATCGCCCTGTGCAGTGGTAAAATAATTGATATGGCAAGGGCACCCGCCTTCAACTTGTTTAGTGTCTAATAAACTAAGTGAATGGTTGTCATTGATTAAATAACTATTCACTGTTGGATTTTTTGAAGCAAGCAATTCTGAAACTGAAAATAAAACACTAGCAGCCCTATTATTACTATCCATTTTCGCAATGGACAAGTAGCTTGGATTGACTTGAAATCTTTGATCAATTAATTTTAAATCGGCAGTAATTGCATCAAATACAAAACAAGCTATTCCATCGCCATGGCCACCAAAAGTACCTTCTACCATTTCGGTATAAGAGCCAACATATAATATAGCAGCATTCATTGAGCTAATTATTTTCTTTTTTATAAGAAGCGCTATATTCTTCTTGTAATTCTTTTAATAATAATTCGGGGGCTGTATCATTCACTAAAAATGCATGAATTTTTTCACCCAACCACTGTTGAAACTTAGGCCAGCCTTGGTATCTAGGCCTTACATAGGCATTAGATAAAGTAGCCAAAGTATTGCTGAAAAAATTATGGGTAAGTTTATTGGCAGCCGCATCTTCCCAGGCAAATTTATTACCGGGTTGACCTTGTGCATTTACGTATATAGATGATTGTATAGTATTGCTACAAATCCATGCTGCAAAATCGGCAGCGATTTGCGGCTCCTTGCAGCTAGCAGTTACAGCAATTCCTGCTCCTCCTAACACTGTGTTCTTTATTTCAGGTGCAGTATGAAAATGCAATAAGTTTTGTCTAAAGGCATCTCTAGCATAATTTGTATAACAAAAAGCTAAAGGGCTATAAACAATATCATTTTCAGTTGACATATGATCATATAAAGCAATCGGATTCCAATCTAAAACATTAGGATGAAATTGATCACGCATAGATCGTATCATTTCTAATGCTTTTATTCCTACTTCAGTTGAAACCAATAATGGATTGTTTTCGGTAATAGGCGAACCCCATTGTGCAGTAATACTTAAAAAACTACATAAGCAATCTGTGGGGCATAGCGCCATACCTATAAATAAATTTTTCCTTTTTAAAACATTCGATAAATCAAAAACTTCTTTCCAGTTAGATGGAATAGGTAAGCTTCCTAGTAAATCGGGTCTATAACTAGCACATTGCATCGCAGCATCAATAGGCAACGCCCATTGTGTACCATGATAATGATAACTTTCAAAACTAGGCCCTGCTGATGCATTTTTTAATTCCTGTAAGGTTGACGCAGCAAGCAAATTATGTAAAGACAATAAACAACTACTGGCTTCCGCAACACCTGCATGCGGATGATCCATGATAATCAAATCAAATTGTTTGGAAAGTGCTTCTAAAGATTGATCACCAAAATTAGTAAGTGACCTTTTTTGCCAATTCACTGCTACCCCTTTTTCTTCTAAGTATAGCGCTGAAGCGGCTATAAGCGGATCATACCCTCTTGCGTGATCCCATGTAATACCCTTTAGTGTAATCATGAATGTCCGCTTTATTTCTTTTCTAAACTCTTGTTATAAAAAGATTGTATTTTTTCTTGTCCCTCTTTAGACCTGTAGAATTTTCCCAAGGCAGCTGCTTCTTTTTGTTGCAAAGCTGGTGTAATGCCATTAGCAGCTTCCTGCGTTAATTGTTTTATTACTTGCAGTCTGTCTGGTAATTGTTGTGTAAATGAATGCGCAAACTCAGTCGCATTGTCTATAAAATTTTCTCTTGGATAGATATAATTAATGACACCCCGTGCATGCATTTCTTCTGCTAATAGTGTGCGACCCGTCATCACAATTTCATTCGTTAGATTAATCCCTATTTTTTTTGCCAATCTCAAACTGCCTCCACCACCAGGAATTAGGTTTAATAAAATTTCGGGGAGACCCATTTTAGCACCAGCAGAAGCAATAATCATATCACATGCTAAGGCAATTTCAAAACCACCGCCAAAGGCATACCCATTGATGGCTGCAATAACTACCTTTGAATTATTTTCAATGCCTGCATATAAAGAATGGCCTTTAATTTGAAAGGCGTCAAATTGCGCTTCTGTTTGCTGGGCATATTCTTTGATATCTGCCCCTGCCATGAAAGCCTTTCCAGCGCCCGTTATAACAACTACGCCTATTTCTTTACTATCGGCCTTATCCACTACATCTAATGCATGAATAATTTCATCCATCATCATGGCATTCATTGCATTTAATTGCTCGGGGCGATTAAAAGTAATCCAAGCCATTTTATTTTTTATGTCTAATAGTATATGCTGATATTTCATTTTCTATATTTCATTATTTAGTCAACTTTTCTACTGAAATTATTTTATCATTTAACAATGTTTCAATTGCAGTTTCATCATACCCTAATTCTTTTAAAATTTCAGGGCCATGTTCTCCAATCATAGGAGAAGGTCTTGTAATAGCACCTGGTGTTTCACTCATTGTAAAAGGAATATTGGTTACTTTTAAATTACCAGCTTTAGGGTGTTGAATGTTTACAAAAGTTTTATTATGTATTACCTGCGGATCCTGTGCCACTGAAGCTTGATTATTTACCTGTGCCACCCATAAATCATAGCCCAACATAATGGTAAGCCACTCTTCGGTTGTCTTGGTAATAGTAACGGCTTGTATGCGGTAATAAATTTCATCTCTTTTATCAAACAAAACTTGGCTATCATTATACACTAATAAACTAGGTTCACCTAATGCTTCCACCAATGTGGCAAAGGGATTCATGGCAATGGCTAAATAACCATCTTTGGTTTTATATGTTCCAAAGGGCGCAGGATTACCTGGATGTCCAATGCCCGATTCAGGTCGTTCAAATTGAACACCCAAATTTTGAATAGTGAAATAATCTTGCATCTGAAATGCAATAGCCGATGACAATAAATTGGTTTGTATTTCTTGGCCGATGCCTGTTTTTTCTCTAAAATACAGGGCTGCTAAAATTGCATATACACAGTTAAAAGCATTTACCTGATCACATAGTGCTGTGCCTAAAGCGACAGGGCCATCCGATTTTTTTCCACTCGTCATAATAGCACCACTAACACTTTGAACAAGTAAGTCTTGGCCTGGTCTTTTTAAATAAGGACCATCACTACCCCATCCAGAAGCAGAACAATAAATAATTTTTGGATTAATTTTTTTCAAAGCTGCATAGCCATACCCTAATCTTTCCATCACACCAGGTCTAAAATTTTCAACAACAATATCTGCTTGCTCAATTAATTGTAAAATTATTTTCTTACCCGCCTCTTTTTTCATGTCAATGGCAATAGACCGTTTATTTCTATTCCAAGCCATAAAACAAGGCGACTCATCTCCAGCAATCCATTTATTAAAAAAAGTCATGCCACGATAAATATCACCCGAGCCATATCTTTCTATTTTAATTACATCTGCTCCTAAATCACCCAACATTTGAGTAGCATAAGGACCTTGTAATAGTTGTGAAAAATCAATCACTTTTAAACCTGCTAATGCCTGCTTCATTGTTTACACACTTTATATAATATTAAATAATTTATTCTGTATATCTAGGTAGGGTACATAATCCACCATCCACTTTGATATCTTCGCCCGTTATAAATCCTGCTTCATCAGAAGCAAGGAAAACCGCTGTCATGGCTACTTCCAAAGGCGTACCCAATCTATTCATAGCATGTTGTGCTGCACTTTTTTCTAAAAAAGCAGTTCCTTCTGTCTCTGCTCTTTTTACATTCATAGGTGTAATAATTGCACCTGGTGAAATACTGTTAAAGCGAACATTGTTTTCACCAAACTGCCCTGCTAATTGATTGGTCATTGATAGCATAGCCCCTTTCGCGCCAGCATAGGCTGTCCAATTATGCCAACTACGAAAAGCTTGTGTGGATGAAATATTAATAACACTGCCCGACTTTTGCTTGATCATATAAGGAAGCGTTTCTTTAATGGTTCGATACACACTTTTTAAATTAATGTTCATTAAAGTATCCCAATCTGTTTCGGGCATTTCCATAATATTACCACCAATAGCAACAGCGGCGTTGTTTACTAAAATATCTATTTTACCAAATTCGGTAATGGTAGTTTGAATTAAATTTTTTACATCAACTGTATTTCCTACATCACATTGAACGCCACGTAGTGTTGTGCCGTTTGTTGTAAGAGATTTTACTTCTTGCATTAATTTTTGTTCATCAATATCGGCTAATACCACCACAGCACCTTCTTGCACAAAAGCAGCAGCAATGGCAAGGCCAATTCCATTGGCAGCGCCCGTAACGATGGCAACTTTATTTTTTAATCTCATGCAAATTATTTTTGATTATGTTTCGTTATCCAATAATTTTCAATTTCTTCTAAGCTCTTCCCTTTTGTTTCAGGAATTATTTTAAAAGACAAGTATAATGCCGGCATGGTGACTATGGCAAATAGCCAAAAGGTTCCTGCAGGATGTAATTTTTCTAATAATAATGGCGTGAGCTGCCCTACTAGCGCGGTTCCTATCCATAAAGAGAAAGTAGCCAATGCCATGGCTTGCCCTCTAATTTTGGCAGGAAATATTTCAGATAATAAAACCCAAATTACGGGGCCATAAGAAAAAGCAAAACAAGCAATGAAAAATAAAATAAAAGTAAGTAGCAAATATGTGTTATTAATATTAAAATAAAACAGACCGCCTACTATTATTAAGGAAGATAAAATTCCAATTACGCCAGCAATCAATAAAGGTCTGCGACCCAATTGATCAATTTTCCAAATAGCAATTAAAGTAAATAAAACATTCACTAAGCCAATAATAACCTGACTTCCTAAGGCGTCCGCTATTGGCAAACCCGCAGATTCTAATATTCTAGGACCATAATATATAATGGCATTAATGCCACTTATTTGTGTTAGAAAAGCAAGTGAAATACCAATTAACATAGGTAGTCTAAAACTTCCTTTAAATACAATACTAAATCCACCGCTCTCTCTGGCTAAGTTAGATTTAACCTCGGCAATTTCTTTGGCAGCTTCTTCATTGGAAACAATTTTCTGTAAAATGGCTAAAGCTTGTGCCTCTTTATTTTGAAGGGTAAGCCATCTTGGACTTTCAGGCACGATTTGTAAAAGTAGTAGAAATAAAATAGCAGGAACGGCGGATGTGCCTAACATAATTCTCCAAACCTCTGAAACCATTATCTGGTATACGTTTCCGCTGGTTTTTTGCAGTGCTTCCGAATGAGAAAGCTTTAATAAATAGGCGTTGCTAAAATAAGAACATAGTATTCCAATGGTAATAGCAAATTGATAAAGTGCTACTAAGCGACCTCTTTTATGTGCAGGAGAAAGTTCTGAAATATATAAAGGAGACACCATCGAAGCTACCCCAATACCAAGCCCTCCAATAAAACGGTAAATAACTAAATCGGTAAAGCCAATGGCAAATGTGCAACCAATGGCAGAAATACCAAAAAACAGCGCCGATAAAATAAGTACTTTTTTACGGCCATACTTATCACTTAATATACCGGCCATGGCTACCCCACTAATACATCCTACTAAGGCCGAACTAACATACCAACCTGTACTCACCGCATCTAAATTAAATTGTGTGGCTACAAAATTGATGGTGCCGGAAATAACGGCCGTATCATACCCAAATAAAAAGCCACCCAATGAGGCAATAATAGCCAAAGTATTTATGTAGTTTTTCTTAGATTGATCCGTTGTCATAGTCTTGGTTTAATATGAAATAGTATAGCAATTCGTATCTCTAATATACGATTTTATGACGACTCTCAAAAAGGCGTACATATTGAATTGCGAAGCTTTATCTTTGCCCTATGGGGCAGAAAAAACTAATCAAATTTGCAGCAATTAAGCAATACGAGAATGTATTGGAAAATCCACAGGGAATGCCAGGCAAATGGAATTCATTTTTTGAAAAACTAGCCACTGGGCCCTATCCCATTTCATTAGATGATCTTGCGGTTATAAAAAACAATGCCACCATAAATCATCCAGCAATCAAACCCCTAACCTTAGAGCTGGCTTGTGGCCGAGGAGAATATACAGTAGGATTGGCTCGCTTATTTCCAGCCCAAAACTATATAGGCCTAGATATAAAAGGAAACCGTATTTGGAAAGGGGCTAGTATTGCGAACAAAGAGGGGCTTCAAAATGTAGCTTTTGTAAGAACGCAAATAGACCAAATCACAAATTATTTCGATACGAATGAAGTGGCAGAAATTTGGATCACTTTTCCCGATCCTCAATTGCGACTATCTAAAGCCAAAAAGCGATTAACGCACCCAAAATTTTTAAGGCTCTACCAACAATTCTTACAACAGGGTGGAATAGTGCATTTAAAAACAGATAGTCCCAATTTATATCAATTTACAATGGCTGTTATTGAATTGTATGCACTTACTATTATCAATGCCACCGATAATTTATACGAAACAGCATTCATGCAATCTGCTCAATGGAATGAAAAATTAGCCATAAAAACATATTACGAAGGATTAAATATTGCAAGTAGCAATCGCATACATTATATTCAATTTAAAATTGACAAAGATTTGCCTATTGCCAAAGATGATATCCTCAAAGAAATGATTGCGGCATTCGAAGTAACAGAAACGCATGATGCGAAAAGAGAACGCACCCTTCCCCATAAAGAATAATAAAAATGAATTACACACCAAAATCACAAGACTTTTTTAAAAATGTATTTGATGTGGTAAGGCTCATTCCCAAAGGGCGTGTTACTAGTTATGGCGCTATTGCAAAATATTTAGGAGCAGGTGGTAGTTCAAGAATGGTAGGCTGGGCAATGAATGCCTCTCATGGTGTAAAACCCAAAGTGCCTGCACACCGAGTAGTAAATAGAAATGGCATGTTAAGTGGTAAGGGACATTTTGCCACCCCTACTTTAATGGAAGAACTACTTGCCAAAGAAAAATAAAAGTAAAAAAACGAAACCATTGTAGATTTCGAAAAACATTTCTGGGACCCTATTACAGCATTAGGATTTTAATAATAAAAATGATCCCTTAATTATAATAAGGCTTAATCATCATATATACCAAGGGGCCTGTAACTGCTACATAAAACCAAATAGGCCACATTCTTTTCGCTTTTCTTTTATGATCGGCATATTCGCCAGTTAATCCACGGTAAGCGGTAAATAATATAAAAGGCAAACTTGTTGCTGCTAAAATAATATGTGTTGCTAATAAAATAAAATAAAAAGCCCTGGTATTACCTACTACTGCTAATTCTGCAATACTTACTAATCCATCATGATCGGTATCGCCAAACTTGGTTTCTCCTGCAAATAAATGATGCGCGATATAAGAAACTAAAAATAGTACCGACAATAATAAGGCCGTAAGCATAATATTTTTATGTGCGACATATTTTTGTTGCTTCACTGCCACTAAAGCTACCACCAATAAAATAGCCACTGTTGCATTTAAAAGTGCATTTACTAAAGCAAAAATATGTTTGTCAAAAGGTAATTCAACAACCAAGGTAAATTTGCTTAAAAAGGTTACCGCCACAAGCACTACTACCGAAAATATTCCAATTAATAATTTCGCTTGCTTGTCGTTCTTTTGAATAATGGGTGCTAACATAATTTTATTTTTTATTTTGTTGCTGTCTTATTAAATTTAGTATTAAAATAGTAAACAAAACCACTCACTAATAAAGCTATCACCAACCATAACCAGCTTAAATCTACTATGTCTTGAAATACTTTATTTTTCTTAGTCTTATCCTTTTCCAACATTAAATATCCTACATCCTTTGCTAATTTTAAAAGCGATGCAGAATCAAGGCCATTATAGTAGCCGCGAACTTGCATTCTTTTATCAATTAAAATAAAACGACTTGTATGCACAAAGTCGGGACTAACGGGCTCTTCGCTAAACTTATCAACTTTCAATTCTTCAAAAGCAAAATTATAAATCGTATCGCGGTTTCCTGTAAGCATCCACCAATTATCTGCAATCACCCCCATTTTATTTGCATAATCTCTTAAGACATTTACACTATCTCTATTAGGATCAATACTAATGGACATAAATTGTACAATTGAAGTATCCACTTTTTTACGAACATCCCCTCCTTTTGAAAAAGAACGTTGTAGCTTACTCATGTTATTGGTAAGCTTAGGACAAATACTACCACAACTTGTAAAAAATAAATCAAGAATAATTATCTTTCCTTGCTGGTCGTATAAGTTTACCGTATCTCCTAGTTGATTTACTAATTGAATATTTTTTGTGGTATGCCATACGGTATCAGACTGCTGCTTGCCTTGTACTACCTGCTCCATCACTGTGTCTAATAAATAATGGCGAGGCATGACTACCGCAGTAGTACTTGCCGACTTTAGCCATAAATAGCAAACCACAGGTATTACCAGTGCAATAAATAAACCATAAACCGATTTCTTAGACATCTTATAAATTTAAAAACCACCCCTTGTATCGGGGTGGTTTAGTTTCTTGGAAAAGGGCCCTCGAGCTCCTATCTTAATGAATCCTATTAGTGCTTCTCAGCAGGCGCAGCCGCCTCATGCTTGCTTTCAGATGCTTCATGCTTTGCAGCACCATGCTCCCCTTCTTTCTTTTCTACCTTAATAGTGGCTTGCTCTTTAAAATATGGATCGTAATCGTTTCTTAAATTTCTGAATGAATTACCATCCCATAAAAAAGCAGCTATAAACCAAACAAATAATAATAAAGGAACAACAATTGTCATGATTAAGTTTTTTACTTCATGCTTTAAGTGCATAAAGTAAGCAACTATATAAAAAGCTTTCGCCATCATTAAAATAACGATTGTGCCTTTAACAGCTAATTTTAACCCTTCAGAAGTCATGCTAATCATCCAAAATCCTAAAATCAATTCGATAATAGTAAATACCGATAAGATGATGGTTACTTTTTTAATTTCAGCCATCGCCTCTTTGTTATGCGCTTCTTGATCTGTGTGTGTATGTGACATATAAATTTCTTGTGCTAATTATAATAAATAGAAAATAGTAAATACAAATACCCAAACTAGGTCTACAAAGTGCCAGTATAAACCTGCTTTTTCAATCATTAAATAATGACCTCTTTGTTCAAACTTGTCCATCAATGTCATGATTAACATAATTACATTAATCACCACTCCACTAAATACGTGGAAGCCATGGAAACCTGTTATCGTAAAAAAGAAGTTGGTAAAATTAGTCGTGCTGGCTGTTCCGTCTGCATTTAAAAAAGGATTCGCACCCCACCATGCACCTTCATGAAATAAGTGATTCCACTCCCAAGCTTGACAGCTTAAAAAAGCAAGACCACCAATGATGGTTAATATCATGTTTCTCACTACACCTTGCTTATCCATATTTTTACCAGCATGAACTGCTAATACCATGGTGACAGAGCTAATGATTAATATAAAAGTCATGATACTTACAAACACCAAGGGTGCATGTACTCCTTCTGGAGCAAATGGAAAGCTTCTAAAAACTTCGTTGGAGTTAGGCCATCCGTTGGTTGAAAAACGGACTGTACCATAAGAGATTAAAAAAGCACCAAAAGTAAAGGCGTCACTCATTAAAAAGTACCACATCATTACTTTTCCGTACTCAGAATTAAAAGGGCTTTTCCCTCCTCCCCACAATTTTGCTTCATTTGGCGAAGCGGTTGTTGTTGTTGACATGTTCAATTTCTATTTCAGTGCAAAAATATTGGCTATCAAGGATATTCGTATCAAAAAACCGTCTTTTTTTGTATTTATCTTTAACAAATTTGGCCCTTTTATCCAATCCAATGAAGGAAGATGAAAAGGTAAATCCAAAGTATATCTACAAAATGCCAGTAGGTTGATAGCAAATCTACCGGCAAGGTATTTTCAAGGTTGTTTTTGGCCGAAAAAGACTTAAATGACACTCCAATTAGTGCCAATACCCCGCCCAAAACGTGAAAAAGGTGTAAAATGGTGATTACAAACAAAAAAGAGGATGCTGAATTACTTCTAGGGCCCGTTAAGGCAATATTATTGGCCTGTAAGGCCATGAAACCCTGTAACTGTAAAATCATAAAAACCACTCCTAAAATAGCGGTTACGCTCAAAAAACCACGGTATTGATTAAGCTCTTTTTCTTTGGCTTTTTTCACCGCCATCTGAATAGAGAAGCTGCTCAATAAAATAACAATAGTGGAAATAAAGAATTCCTTAGGAAGTTCGAAGTCTAACCAATTGGCCTGGCTCTTTTTTACAATATAGGCACTGGTTAATCCAGCAAACATCATGACAATGCTGCCTAGTCCAGCAAATAAAACCATCTTATAGGGATGCATTTTATTTTTTTCGGTCTGTGTTTTTAAATCTGTTGCCATAATAAAAAATTTATAATTTATCTGCGAGTAACGCTAAGTATACAATAGGTAAATAAATATA
>Ga0209297_1000877_pt1 | contig 18284 bp, 11 predicted proteins | sample S_130805_MF_Meta_FD_187322 | JGI IMG/M metagenome (GOLD analysis project Ga0209297, IMG submission 187322) | Freshwater microbial communities from Lake Simoncouche, Canada to study carbon cycling - S_130805_MF_MetaG (SPAdes) (version 2) | ecosystem: Environmental > Aquatic > Freshwater > Lake ...
TAAATTTAAAAGATGGAAAAAAGATATTACAGTCTAGAATTTAAAATTTAAGCTTAAGAATTAAGTAACCAACTAGAGTCAGTTAAGCCAGGAGCAATAGAATTATATATTATTTAAATACTGAATAACTTTTTTTAAAGCTATTGCTCGATGACTTATTTTATTTTTAACATCTTTTTCTAACTCCGCAAACGTGCTTTGATACCCATGAGGAATAAATAAGGGGTCGTAACCAAATCCTTTAGTGCCTTTTGGCTGCAATGCTATAGTGCCATTAATTTCGCCATTAAAAAAAAAGATTTGATTATTTAATATTAAAGTGATAGTTGTAACGAAAATGGCCTTACGATTTGTGTATTTGGCTAATTCATCTAACAATTTTTTATTATTAGCCGTATCATTTTTTTGAATACCAGCATATCTAGCACTATAAACACCGGGTTCACCGTTCAACGCTTCAACTTCTAATCCACTATCATCGGCTATAACCGCCCAAGGGAGTTTTTTTTTAATTAATACCTCTGCAACGTATCTTGCTTTTATTTCAGAATTATCTTTGATTGTTAGTCCTGTTTCAGGAATATCTTCAGTTATTCCGATATCTTCTAAACTTACTAATTTATAGGTAGAAGGAATTAAAGCAGAAATTTCTTGAATTTTATTTTTATTTGCCGATGCGAATACAATATGCATAAGGTTACCTTCTCAATTCAAAATTTTCGCCTAAATACACTTTACGCACTTGTTCATCATTGGCTAAGTCTTCGGCTGTCCCACTTTTAATAACACTGCCTGAGTATAACAAATAAGCTCTATCGGTAATATTTAATGTTTCGTGCACATTATGATCGGTAATTAAAATGCCAATATTTTTTTCTTTTAGTTTTTTAATTACGTGTTGAATGTCTTCAACAGCAATAGGATCAACACCAGCAAAAGGCTCGTCTAATAATATAAACTTTGGATCGGTTGCTAAAGCTCTTGCAATTTCAGTTCGGCGCCGCTCTCCGCCGCTTAACTGATCACCTAAATTTTTTCTTACATGAATTAATCCAAATTCATCTAATAATTTTTCTGCTTTTATCTGTTGTTCTTTTTTAGTTAATTTGGTCATTTCTAAAATGGCATATAAATTATCTTCAATGCTTAGCTTTCGAAATACAGAGGCTTCTTGAGGCAAATATCCAATACCTAATTGAGCTCTCCGATACATGGGCTCTTTAGTAATATCAATATTATCTAAAAATATTTTTCCGCTATTTGGCTTTACCATGCCCACAATCATGTAAAAGGATGTGGTTTTGCCGGCACCATTAGGGCCAAGTAAACCAACAATTTCACCCTGTTGCACTTGAAGCGAAACATTGTTGGCAACAGTGCGGCTTTTATATTTTTTATTTAAATTTTCGCTTCTTAAAATCATTCTTATAAGGTTAATTGAAACCCAAATTTTATTCCAAAGTTATCAAATTCATTTGGTAATTTATAATTTAATCGCCAAAAAGCATCTATTCTAAATAATTTGAAAATATTTTCTATCCCTGCGCTAGCCTCAATATATGGGCCCTTATCAAGTGCTTTAAGAGTAGAAGGGAAAATTAAAGTATTTCTGTTTTTTTGATTAACAGAGCCCCAAACAGCTTTTGCAGTTGTTACTTCGCGCCATTTTAATTTACGTAAAAAAGGTATTTTATTTAAAAACAATCCTTCAAAATGATGAAAAATTGTTGCAGAAATAAATTGATCACTCACAAATTCATAATTTTTCATCATGTTAAAAGATAAATTATCATATATATAAGTTTGGTTTCCACCATGCAACTCCATTAAGGGATAAGGCAAAGCTCCCCATATTTTACCGGCTTCTAATGTAAAATCTGTATAACCTAAAATTGCGGCAAATCTTATTCGGTCATTAACGTTTAAAACTAATTTTTGATAATCATACTCCCCTTTAAATGCATCTAACAATGATTTTGAATAGTTAAGTTGAAAAATAGGGTAAATGGTTCCGATAGAAAAACGACTAAAACCTTGGCTAACATATTTTTCTTTCCAAGCAAAGCGCATATTAAAACGTATTTCAGTATTATTTAATTTTTCTAGTTCATCAATCCCACCATCACTTTTATATCGGATATATTTATTTGCACCAAGAGCTTTAAAAGAGCGGCCGATAAAACTAACTTTAGTAATAAAACCAGGAAACCATTCCGACTCATAAAAAGCTGTTACATTATTTACAAGCGTTAAATTATTTAATGGGCCTGATCTAAAAAATGAAGCCAATACATTATCTTGAGAAAACCCGTTTGAACTTTGGCCTAATATTTCATTATCACTAGAATATTTCATGCCAATTATTTGCCTTCTAGGGCTTTGAGTTAAAAAACTTTTAAACCCTAGCGATTGCTTCCACTTTTGATCTGACAGGCCGTAAGCAACATAACCGCTCAATTCGTACCATTTGCTAAAAACATGGCTAGTGCGGCCTCCAATGCGAATTCGAGTGCCCTCTATTTTATTATAAGAAATTAAATTAAAATAAGGTCCAATTTCAAAATTATTTACTCTTTTATATCCAGTTAACACAATATAAAATACATCAACCCATGTTTTGTATACAGGTAAAGACTGAATTGTATCAATCATTTTAAATATTTTTTTCTCTCGTTGAGTTAAGCTATCGTGCCTATTTTGAGACCAAAATTCTTCTGATTGCTTTGAAGCTCCATCGTCTACTTTTATTTTATCTGCAAATTCATAAAATATATCTTCTTTGGGTTGATTTATTTTTATTTTTTTATATGATGCTGTTTTGCGACCATAAAATCCGATGGAATTTTTGACTGGAGCAAAATCAATAACCAACCTATCTTTATTTAACATCCAAGTACTATCTGTATAAACAAATTCTTGAATCACGTTAGCCGAATTAATAAAATTTATATTTGCATCTTTCGGCAAAGACATCTCAAGTCGCTTTACACCCCAAGACGTATCGGCTATCCAAATATTTCCGGTAAAGCTAAGTTCTTGAACCCTTTTTGGTTTAAAGGTTAAGTGATATAAATAATGTTTTCCGTCAAACGAACTGTCTTGTAAAAAATATTTGTAATAAAACAATCCATTTTCACTTATTGGACTTGGCAATTGTTTATTGAAAATTAAAATATTGTTGTCGTAAATATTAATGTTTTGATACATGTCGCCTAACACTTGAGAAATACTTGAGTTTTCTATACCTGTAATTTTATTAGCCAATACAATTTCTTTCTTTCTCTTTGGATTACTTTTGAAATAAAATTGAGATAAAGTTTCTATGATAAAAAATGGCAAAGAAGGTTTTTCGCTATTATAAGTACTATCAACATTTTCGAAAATAAAACTAATGGGTTTAAAAACTTTTTTATTCTGTATTTTTTTTGATATCCGAGTTAAATCAAATTCCAATTTATTATATGTTTCATATTCATATGAAAGCAGTTCATTTTTATTATTTTTTTCTTTAAAATTAATGCAGTTTTTTAAAATACGATGAGCTGGATTTTCTCCTGAGGCGATTATTATTTCTTCTAGCGAAACGCCAGCAGATTTTTGGAGAGGGAAATTAAGTTCTTGTACTTTTAATGATTTATTTATTGGACGGGCTAATCTTTTATATCCAACATAAGATGCGACGAGAGAATCTCCCAAAAACGATGACTTTAAAATAAAATTTCCATCGAAATCACTTTGAATCGCGGCACTTGTATTTTTTATCAATACTGGCACAAAAGGTAAAGCCTCCTTGTTATCGGCCTCAAATATTTTACCTCTTATAATATATTGTGCCTTCATAATAGAAAGCGAAAAGAAAAAAACTAAAGTAACCGCAACAGATTTTAATTGCATAAAAATATAAAATTACAAATAACTTCGAGATAAAAAGGCAATGGTGTTTATATTTTTAGGCTTAATTAAAAACTTTCTTAATGTTTTTAAGCTAAAGCTATTTTTATTACAATAAAGTTTAAATTTGTAATATGTATTCAATTATTGTAGACGGAAATAAAAAGTTTAAAACCAAATTAAATTTAGAAAACAACCTATTTGAAGGGACTTTAAACGATTTATTTGTTAAAGGTGATTATATAAAAATAAATAATTATCAATATCATATTATACTTCAAGAAAAATCTTACACAGTAGATATAATAAAACTTAATATTGAAGAAAAAAAACTATTGCTAAAAATAAACTCTATTAAGTTCGATATCGAGTTAAAAGATAAATACGACGAATTACTTCATAATTTAGGTTTAGATGATTTAGCAGTTAAAAAAATAAATGAGATCAAAGCCCCTATGCCAGGAATGGTTCTGTCTATATTAATAAATGAGGGAGATGTAGTTAAAAAAGGTGATTCACTTTTAGTTTTAGAGGCGATGAAAATGGAAAACATTATTAAGTCGCCAGCCGATGGGACTATTAAAAAAATTAATGCCATTACTGGAATTGCAGTTGAAAAAAATCAATTATTAATTCAATTTTTACCATGAGCGACAATAGAAGAGATTTTATTAAAAAGAGTACTTTAATTGGCTTATCTGGATTAGTGAGTACTTTATTTGGAAACGAAAAGTTATCTCATCTCGAATCTTTATCTAAACTTTCAGACTCAGAGATTTTATTTTATTTACCTAAATTACCTTATAGTTATGATGCATTAGAACCATATATAGATAAACAAACTATGGAAGTTCATCATAGCAAGCATCATCAAACCTATGTAGATAAATTAAACAAGGCTCTCGAAAATTATAATGAAGATAAATCACTTAATTTACTTTTAAAAAAAGCGTCTGATTCAAATACTGCAATACGAAATAACGCTGGGGGGCATTTTAATCACTCATTGTTTTGGCAATTACTTATCCCAAATCCTAATGGAGAAAAATCAATTCCTCTTGCAAAACTAAACGAAGCAATTAATATTCAATTTAAATCGTTCGATAATTTCAAAAAAGAATTTACTGAAATAGCTCTTAAAACATTTGGAAGCGGATGGTGTTGGTTAATTTTACAAGAAGGTAAATTAAAAATCACCTCAACACTAAACCAGGATAATCCTTTAATGAATATGGCATCAGAAAATGGAAAACCAATTTTAGCATTAGATATTTGGGAACATGCCTATTATTTAAAATATCAAAATAAACGTGCCGATTATATAACTAATTGGTGGAATATTATCAACTGGAAAAAAGCAGAAGAATTATTTTTAGATAAATAAATTCATTTATAAACTTCAGTTTTTTGATAAAAATTAATACTAAAACATGATTCATAAAAATTTTAAAAATATAGATAAGGTTATTTATGGCCGTGGTTCTTTTTCTCAATTAGCAGAAACAATTGCGCCAATTAGAATCGAAAACAATAATTATTTTGTTTATGTTATCGATAATTATTTTAAAGGAAAAGCATTAAGTGAAAAAATTCAAAATGAACCAACTGATTTAATTTATTTTATAGATGTTGATCCTTGCGAACCAACTACCGAATTAATAGATGATTTACGGAATGAAATTCTTTTGAAAAAAGGCTTGCCTAGCGGCGTTGTTGGCATTGGCGGTGGAAGCATTATGGATATTGCAAAAGCACTGTCTTTAATGTTAACTAACGAAGGGTCTTCTGCTATATATCAAGGTTTAAATTTAATTCAAAAAGCAGGTGTTTATCATCTTGGAATTCCTACTATAAGTGGAACTGGAGCTGAAGTATCGATGACTGCAGTGCTAACAGGCCCCGAAAAAAAATTAGGATTAAAATGTGATTGGACTGTTTTTAATCAAGTAATTTTAGACCCCGAATTAATTGCTAGCGTGCCAAAAGATTGGTGGTTTTATACTGGCATGGATACTTATATTCATTGCATAGAATCGCACAATGGCATTCGGAATAATGCCTTTAGTTTGGCTTACGGAGATCAGGCCTTAAAATTATGTCGCGAGGTTTATTTAAACGATTCGGCTGGACAAACTTCCGAAAATGATGATATTTTAATGGTGGCTTCCTTAATGGGAGGCCTAAGCTTAACTTATAGCGAAGTAGGTGTTTGTCATGCTTTAAGTTATGGTTTATCAAAAATACATGGTACCAGGCATTGCTTCGCCAATTGTATTATTTTTCAGCATCTTGGAGATATTTACCCTCAAGGCCATAGCGAATTCATAAAAATGATGGCTAAACATAACATTAAATTACCTCAAGGCTTGAGCAAAAATTGGGATAACGAAACTTTAAATAAGATGGCGATGGTGAGTTATAATTTGCCATTTATGTGGAATCATGCTTTAGGAAATAATTTTAAAGAAATTGCCACTTTAGAATATATAAAAAACTTGTTTAAACGCTTATAACAAATTAACTAAAATTAATTAGGCATTAAATCCCAAAAATACTTTACGTCCGTTTTCTTCAAATCTGATTGAATCTGATAATTGGGTCATTAAAAAAACACCTCTTCCGCTTAATTTTTCTATGTTTAATGGGTTTGTAGGATCGGGAAGAATTAATGGGTCAAAACCGCTCCCCTCATCACATACGGAAAAGATTAACACATTGTTTTCGTTTTCAAAATCAATACTTACAAATTTATTTGGATTAGATTTATTTCCGTGTTGGATGGCATTATTAACAGCTTCTGTTAACGCAATTAATATATTTCCATAACAATCTTCTTTAACTTTATGGGTATCACAAACCTCTTCAATTAATTGCTCCACAAGATAAAGGCTTTGCGGTTGTGAATTTATTTTAAGAGCATGTCTCATTATATTATTCATTAATTTGGGCTATTTATATTATTAAAATAGCTATTTACTTTTTCTTTATAATAAGGAGTTAAACTCGGCGGAACACTATTTAACATCTCCATTTCTTTTTCTTTAAGTCTTTTATACTCTAAAAATTGACTAGGGTTGCTTAAATTTTGTTGATTTGATTCATTGCTTTTACGCTGTTCATCTTCTTCCCTTTCCTGTTCTGCTTTCTCACTTTCTAACAATCGGGTTAAAATTTCCTCTTGTCGGCGCATCGTTTCGCTTGTAATCCTTTTATTTACAAGATCTTTTTCGGTTTCTTCCATTAAATTGGCAATATCACCTCCCGGATTATTCCCCTTATTTTTTAACTTTTCCATCATTGATTGCATTTGCCTTCGCAAAGCTTCTTGTTGTGCTGCCATTTTAGCAAATTGTTCACTGCTTCCGGGCATGCTAGCTCCACTTTTTCCGTTTTGCCCCATTCCATTGGCATGGTTTTTACCCTTTTGGTCTCCTGGCTTTTCACCAGGTTTTTTCCCTTTTTCTAAAGCATCTTTTAATTGCTGCAATTGTTTATTTAATTGCTCCTGCATCTTTTTTACGTTTTGAGTCTGTTTGCCACTAGAAGATGGATTTTGGCCATTACCAGGTTTTTTACATTTTCCTTTTCCAGGCTTTCCTTTGTTTTTCTTTTGAGCCTTCATTTGTTGCTGCATTTGATCTAAGGCTTCGTTTAACAATAATGCTAAATTATTTACCGAAGCCATGGTGTATTGCATCCCCATAGAACTACTCTCTATATCTCGCTCAGCCAATGCTTTTACTGACTTTTCAATGTTTAAATGTATGGCGCTAATTTCGCGATTGACTACTGCGCTAATTTGCGGGGCTCTTTTACTCAGGGCCAATAAACTATCTTCAATCATCTTGCTATCTTCCTTTAATTTATTTTGCTTCTTTGGAATATCAATATATTGAGGATTATCCATTCTAGTAACAGAAAGGGTTTGAATTAACTCTTCCTGCGAAAAAGAAAGTTTTACCAGGTTTTCTAATATTTGCCTAAGCGTTTGTGCATTTTCTTCCTGTTGATTTTCTTCGGTCTCCTCCATCGATTTTTCCATTTCTTCTTTCATTTCTTCCATTTTTTCGCTGGCCGATTTTTGCGCTTCGGAAGATTGCTTTTTTTTATTTTCGCTCAATTGTGATGAACTTTTTTGCATTTCCTTAGTGATTTCATTTTGTTTTTCTTCTAATTTAGGAAGCGTGTTTGGTTCCTCAAGTACTTTATTTTTTTCTTCTATGTCTTTTAAATCTTTTTTTAATTCATCGAATTCTTTTTTAATATCGTTTTGTTTCTTTTCTAATTCTTTTGAATCGGGGTTATTCTGATTATCTTTTTTATCCTCTGTTTCTTTTTTTAAGGCATCTTGTTTATTTTTTAAATCTTCTAGCTTTTCAATTGCATTTTGCATTTTTTGTTGAACCTCTAATTGTTTAAATGCTTCTAAATTACGATCCAATTCTTTTTCAATGTCTTTATTTGTGAGTTTTAATTCTTCGAGTTTTTCTTGCACTTGTGTTTTATCTAACTGCTCTAACATTTTATTAAGCTCGTCAAATAATTTTTTCATCTCTGGAGTCATAACGTTTTCAAACAACTGCTCTAGTTGTTTTTGCTTTTCCATAATAGACTCATCTGTTTTAGTAAACTCGTTTTGTTGTTTTATGTTTTGTTCGTTTTGTTGTTTTACTTCATTAATTTTGTTTTGAAGTGCTTGTTGTTTTTTTATAAGCTCTTCAATATTCTTTTTTTCTTCGTAACCTAATTGTTTCTTTTCGTTAATTTTTTTTGCCAATTCATTTACATCTTTTTGCAATTGTTTTGCTTTTTGAATGCTCTCTTCCAAATCTTTTTTAATTTCACTATTATTTTTTTCTGATGATTGATTTATTTCTTCTGTTGTTGGCGCTTTAAAAATCATTACTTGAGTTTTAGCAGCCTTGGGTCCATTAACCCCATCGTTATCAAATACTTCAAAATAGTATTCAATTTTATCGCCTGGATTTAAATTAAATGGTTTGGCCTCTAAAAAATAAAAATAGGTTTGCGAAGAATTTGATTTCAAAAATTTGATTGGAACACTTGCATTTGTTTCGGTAACAATACCAATTGAATCAGTTGCAATTTTTTTAGAATGGAAGGTTAATCTACTAAACCCATAATCATCTTTTATCTGTCCACTAAAGTAAATATTTTTTGGCTCCAGGGAGTCTCGCTTTTCACTTACATCAATTAAAGGACTTTGATCAAGAATCACATTTATAGAATAGTTAACAGAATCGAGGGCTTTTAACACAAATTTATTAAGTACTTTAATCGAATAGTTATTGCTTTTTAAAAATTTACGAGAGTAGACAAATTGATTTTCGCCACTTTTTTGGGGTGTTGCCGAACTATCTGAAAATCTTAAAAATAAATCACTCGTATTTTTAGTGTTAAAAATCCATTTTATTTTTGTTCCTTGAGGTATTTGAAGATCGCCAGTATTTGAAATGTTTTCGTTAGCCTTGTTTAAATAGTTCGGATAAATGAGCTGTAAATTAAATTGTAATAAACTTGGCTTGGGCAAAACAATTAATTCATATTCTTTTGATAAAAATCCTGCGGCACTTAATTGAAACGAGGTGCTTTTTTGAACATTTGAAAAGATGTAATAAAAAGAACTACTTGTGCTTTTTTCTAATTTATATTCAATGCCATTTATTTCAACAAAAACTTCATTAGGGACTGAATTTCCAACCATATCTACCTCTAACTTAAAATCTTCGGTTTGAAGTGTTGTTAAATTTTTATTTTGAATATTAAATTTAAATGGCATTTCTTTTTCGTAATAAGTTTGGTAATTAACCAATCTTTTGGTGCTTTTAGTGATAAGTTGAGGCCAAAATATTAGAATAACAGTCGCGCCAAAAAACAAGGGCAACACATATTTTAAATACTTTTTATTTTCATTTAAATCAACCGCCATAGAAAATGGAACTGGAGTTAATTCAATGGTTTTTTGATGAATACTTGCCAGTAATAACTCAGCAGAATCTGTTAACCCTTGTTTATTTTGAAGCTGAATTAAATTAAGTAATTTATCTTTCACCATCGAAAAATGTTTACCAATAATATTTGCTGCATCATTATAAGAAATAATATTTCCTATTTTGTTCAGTTTAAGTAATGGAATAGCAATATATTTATATAAAACAAGAACAACAGCCGCAATAAACCCAAAAAAAAGAAATCCTCTTATCACTATATTAAACTCACCAAGATATTCTAAAATAGTAACCGTAAAAAAAGCAGAAAGCAGAATTCCGAAAGAATAAATTATCCCCTTAATTAATTGATTTTTGTAATAACGACGAATAAATTCATCGAGTTTTTGAATGACTATATTAGAATCTGAATTCAAGGTCTCAAAGATATATACAAATATAAGATTCTAAGAAAATAATACCCTAAATTAGATTTGTTAAAAAGTGTTTTGTTAAAAAAATAAAAAATAAATAAATAATATAGCTTGAAAACAAACCATAACTAGTTAACAAAATCGATTATGAATATTTCTGTTTTAGTATTCAAAACATTTGATATGTTTATTTGTTTGTGAAATTAATAAATCTATTTTTTTTGTAAATTTAAACTCTATATTTTATATCTTAAAATGACCACAGATAAATTTGTTAGCCGTCACAACGGCCCTCGAGAGCAAGAGGTAAAAGTAATGCTTAAAAAAATTGGAGTATCTAGTATTGATGAGTTAATCAATCAAACAGTTCCTGATAAAATTCGTTTAAAGCAACCTTTGCGTATTGAGGCATCATTGAGCGAATATCAATATTCAAAACACTTAAAAGAGCTTGGTAAAAAAAATAAATTATTTCGTTCATATATTGGGTTAGGATATTATAACAATATATTACCTGCAGTTATTCAGCGTAACGTTTTAGAAAATCCAGGCTGGTATACCGCTTATACACCATATCAAGCAGAGATAGCTCAAGGTAGACTAGAGGCTATTTTAAATTTTCAAACCATGGTCATGGATTTAACTTCTATGCCAATTGCAAATGCATCGTTGTTAGATGAAGCAACTGCCGCCGCCGAAGCATTAGCAATGTTTTATAGCAACCGTAGTAAAGACAAAATTAAAAATGGAGGAAATAAATTTTTTATTAGCGAAACTGTATTTTCTCAAACAATAGATGTTTTAAGAACACGTGCATTGCCATATGGAATTGAATTAGTTATTGCTGATGTAAATACAACATCATTGGACGATTCCTTTTTCGGAGCTTTAATTCAGTATCCGGATATGAATGGCGAAGTAAATGACTACAAACAATTTGTTGCTGATGCGCATTCAAAAGAAATTCAAGTTGTTGTGTCCACAGATTTATTAGCACTTGCATTATTAACACCTCCTGGCGAGTGGGGAGCTGATTGCGTAGTTGGTAACTCTCAACGCTTTGGTGTGCCATTAGGATATGGCGGCCCTCATGCCGCATTTTTTACTTGTAAAGAAGATTACAAACGTTCTATACCAGGACGAATTATAGGCGTATCTGTTGATGCAGAGGGAAACCAAGCTTTACGGATGGCTTTACAAACTCGTGAACAACATATTAAACGTGATAAAGCAACTTCAAACATTTGTACGGCACAAGCCTTATTAGCTATTATGGCTAGTATGTTTGCTGTATATCATGGGCAAGAAGGAATTAGAGCTATTGCACAAGGTGTTCATGACGCTACCGATACTTTAGTTGGTGCTTTAAAAAGTAGTGGATTTGAAGTAAAAACAAAGTTATATTTTGATACTATTATTGTGGCATGTGATGCTGATAAAATAGTAACTGCCGCTGAAGCAAAAGAAATTAATTTTAGAAAAGTCGATGCTAAACATATTGGAATTTCTTTAGATCAAACTGTTGAACTGCAAGATTTAGTAGATATTTTATCAATTTTTAATATCGCATTAAATGCAGAGCCTAATATATCTCATGTAATTTCTTCATCAAACTTAAATCGTCAATCTCTTTTTTTAACGCACCCCGTATTTAATAGCTACCATAGCGAAAGTGAGATGATGCGTTATATTAAGCGCTTAGAAAATAAAGATTTATCTTTAGTACATTCAATGATTTCATTAGGTTCTTGCACAATGAAATTAAATGCCGCATCCGAATTATTACCTATTACATGGCCTGAGTTTGCAAATATTCATCCCTTTGTTCCGGTTAATCAAGCCCAAGGTTATGCAGAATTAATAGAACAATTAAATAAAGATCTTTCTGAAATTACTGGCTTTGCTCGAATGAGTTTTCAACCTAATTCTGGTGCTCAAGGAGAGTATGCGGGCCTGATGGTGATAAGAGCTTATCATCACTCGAATGGACATTTGGATCGAAATATTGCTTTAATCCCATCTTCTGCTCATGGAACAAATCCTGCTAGCGCGGTAATGGCTGGCATGACGGTTGTTGTTACTAAATGTGATGAAAAAGGAAATATAGATTTATTGGATTTAAAAGAAAAAGTAGAAAAATATAAAAATAATTTATCCTGCCTAATGGTTACTTATCCGTCTACCCATGGCGTTTACGAAGAGTCTATTATGGATATTACTCAATTAATTCATGATAACGGCGGCTTAGTATATATGGACGGCGCTAACATGAATGCTCAAGTAGGCTTAACTTCTCCCGGAAATATTGGGGCTGATGTTTGTCACTTAAATTTACATAAAACCTTCGCCATTCCACATGGAGGAGGCGGGCCAGGTATGGGTCCAATTGGAGTAATAGAAAAATTAGTTCAATTTTTACCTTCACATACTATTATTAATACGAGTGGCGAAAAAGGAATTACTGCTGTTTCTGCAGCCCCTTATGGAAGCGCTTTAATTTTATTAATATCTTATGGGTATATAAAAATGCTTGGTAATGATGGATTAAAAATTGCTACAGAAACTGCTATTCTTAATGCAAATTATATTAAAGATAGTTTAAAAGATCATTATAAAATTTTGTATACCGGAAAAAATGGCCGTTGTGCACATGAAATGATTTTAGATTGTAATGAATTTAAAATGTCTACCGGTGTTGAGGTGGCAGACATTGCTAAACGATTAATGGATTATGGATTTCATGCTCCAACTGTTGCTTTTCCTGTTGTTAATACTTTAATGGTTGAGCCTACAGAATCCGAAGGAAAATCAGAATTAGATCGTTTTTGCGAAGCAATGATTTCTATTCGTCAAGAAATAAAAGAAATTGAAAATGGGCAATATGATAAAACAGATAATGTAATTAAAAATGCACCTCACACCTGTAATTTAATTACGAATGATGTTTGGTTAAAACCATATTCTCGACAAAAAGCAGCTTTTCCATTAGAATGGGTAAGTAATAATAAATTTTGGCCTAGCGTGGGTCGAGTGGATAATGCTTATGGTGATAGAAATTTAGTTTGCTCTTGTGCACCAATCGAATCTTATGCAATTGATTCAATTACTACATAAATTCATTTATTTTTAGTTTCTTTACATTCAAATTAAAATTTTATTATGGAATTATATTTAGATTCGGCCAACTTAAAAGAAATTGAAGAAGGATTTAAGCTAGGCTTTTTAAATGGTTTAACGACCACCCCAACTTTTATGCAAAAAGAAGGGATTACAGATATTGACGGCACCATTTTAAAATTAAGTAAAATTGTTCCTGTTCTTCAAATAGAAGCTTTAGGAGATTCGGCTGAAGAAGTATTAGCTGAAGCCGAAAGACAATTGGCTTTAGGTTTAGATCCAACAAAAACAGTATTTAAAATTCCTGTTTCTCTAGAAGGAGTAAGGGCTTGTAAATTACTTCGTGATAAAGGTTATTTAGTTAATGTACATTTAGTATATACCTTACAGCAAGCCTACATGGCAATGCAAGCGGGTGCTACATATGTTTGTCCATTAGTTGGTCGATTACAAGACCAAGGACACGATGCTTTAGCATTAGTTGAACAATGTGTAGATGCCGTAGAGTTATATGGTTACGATACCAAAATTATGTTTTCTTCAGTTAGACATGCCGAACATGTTAGAAATGCTATAAATATTGGAGTTCATACTATTACTGTGCCATTAAAAATTTTGAAACAACTTACTGAAAATAATTTTACAACTTTAGGGACCGAGCAATTTATTACAGATACTCGATTAATGATGGTAAAAGTAAAAGATGCCATTAATAATATTAATCCCATAGTTTCAGAGGACACTAATATTACTGATGCTATTATAAAAATGACTGAATTTAATTTTGGTGCAATTACCGTGGTTACAAATTCTGGAGATATTAAAGGCGTATTTACCGACGGATCGCTTAGAAAATTATTAATGGAAAAAGGGCGAGACATTTTAAACAAAAAATTAAGCGATTTAGAATTTAAAAGCCCCATATGTATTGATGGCGAGTTATTACTTAACGAAGCAAATTCATTATTCAAAAAAACATCGGTAGATACAATTGTAGTAACAATAAAAGGCAAGCCAATTGGAATGCTTGATATACAAGATTTAAAATCTTAAAACGAATAAAAAAATTTAAATAAAAAAAAGGTAGCTAATGGCTACCTTTTTTGTTTTGTATACTATATTATTATTTAAATTAAGTTGATAGCTATAACTTTGCCTTTATTTGAATCATATCGTAACCTTCGATAATGTCGCCAACTGCAATGTTATTAAATCCTTCAATATCTAATCCACACTCGTAATTTGCAGAAACTTCTTTTACATCATCTTTAAATCGTTTTAATGAACCTAAAGAACCTGTATGAATAACAATTCCATCACGAATAACTCTCACTTTTGTGTTACGAGTGATCTTACCATCTAATACATAACATCCTGCAATTGTTCCCACTTTAGTAATTTCAAAAACATTTCTTATTTCTATGTTACAAACTACTTTTTCTTCAAACTCAGGCGCCAACATTCCTTCCATTGCCGCTTTAATTTCGTTAATTGCGTCATAAATAATAGAATATAAACGAATATCAATTTCTTCAACCTCAGCTAATTTGCGAGCGCTCATAATTGGTCTAACCTGGAAGCCAATAATAATTGCGTTAGAGGCAGAGGCCAGTAAAACATCACTTTCACTAATTGCTCCAACTGATTTATGTATAATATTTACAGCTACTTTTTCGGTAGATAATTTTATTAATGAATCAGATAATGCTTCAATAGATCCATCCACATCACCTTTTACAATTACGTTTAACTCTTTAAAGTCTCCAATAGCTAAACGACGGCCAATTTCATCTAAAGTAATGTGTTTATGTGTTCTAATTCCTTGTTCACGCTGAAGCTGCAAACGTTTATTGGCAATTTCACGAGCTTCACGCTCATCGTCCATCACATTAAATTTATCACCAGCGGTTGGTGCGCCACTTAAACCTAAAACTTTAACAGGATGAGAAGGGCCTGCCTGATCTACTTTTTGACCACGTTCGTTAAACATTGCACGCACACGGCCACTATAACTACCAGCTAAAATAATATCTCCTATTTTTAAAGTTCCTGTTTGAACTAAAATTGTAGAAACATAACCCCTTCCCTCTTCCATACTCGCCTCAATTACACTTCCGGCGGCGTTACGATTTGGATTTGCTTTCAAATCCATCATATCCGATTCTAACAAAACTTTTTCTAATAATAAATCTATATTTTTACCTTGTTTTGCTGATACCTCTTGGCATTGATATTTTCCTCCCCACTCTTCTACTAATATATTCATTACAGACAATCCTTCACGAATTTTATCAGGATTAGCGCCAGGTTTATCTATTTTGTTAATTGCAAAAATCATTTTAACACCTGCTGCTTGAGCGTGATTAATTGCCTCTTTTGTTTGGGGCATAATACTATCATCTGCGGCAACAACTATTATAGCAATATCTGTTACTTTGGCTCCGCGGGCACGCATGGCTGTAAATGCCTCATGACCTGGGGTGTCTAAAAATGTCATGCTACGACCATCTTTTAACTTAACATTGTATGCACCAATGTGTTGTGTAATGCCTCCTGCTTCGCCAGCAACAACATTCGCGCTTCGAATAAAATCTAATAATGATGTTTTTCCATGATCCACATGCCCCATTACAGTAACAATAGGTGGGCGAGAGAGTAAATCTTCAGGCGCATCTTTATCTTCTTCTTTTATAGTTTCAATATCTTCGGCACTAGCAAATTCTACTCTGTAACCAAATTCTTCGGCAACAATACTAATAGTTTCGGCGTCTAATCTTTGGTTTATAGATACAAAAAGACCTAATGACATGCAGGTTGAAATAATTTGAGTTACTTGAACGTCCATCATTTGAGCTAATTGATTTGCGCTCACAAACTCTGCAACTCTTAATAACTTTTTGTCTGCCTCATCAATAACTGCTTTTTCTGCTAAACGATCCCTTACTTCATCACGTTTTTCTCGACGATATTTTGAAGTTTTAGACTTATTACCTTTTTCGCTTAAACGAGCTAAAGTTTCTTTAATTTGAGCTTGAATTTCCTCTTCAGTTAATTCGTGGCGAGGTTTACCCGGGATAGATGGCCCTGGCTTTTTTGCTCTAGGGTCGCCATATTTTACTTTTGCTTTTTCTCGAGCAATGGCCGATTGTTCCTTGCCTACTTTTTTAATTTCTTCTTGAGATAAAACTCCTTTTCTAATCCGTTTTCTTTTTTTCTTATCAATATTATTTGAAGAAACAGCAGGTTTTTTAGGTGTTTCTTTTATAACAGGTAATTCAATACTGCCTAATATTTTAATTCCTTCAAGTTTTTCGTATTTAGTTTTTATAAATTCTTCTTTTATTTCTTCTTTGACAGGGCTATCTGAAGGTTCTTTTATATCATTATTTAATTCAACGTCTAATTCCGAATTATTTGTTTTTGTTAATGAAGTCGACTCTTCTTGCACTAATTGCTCATCTATTTCTTTGCTGATTTTTGGTTTTTTAGTCGGCTTAGTTTTAAGATTCATAGAATCCAAATCGAGCTTTCCTATAACTTTAGGTCCATCTAAAATTTCAGTTTCTTTTACTAGTTCGATTTTTTCAGGAACCGCCTCTGTTTTTTGAGTTGTTAAATCTTTAAATACAATTTCATTAGAAAGAGTTTCGTCAATTAATTTTTTTTTCGTTGTATCTATTAAAACAATCGGATCGCGCTTTAATTTATTAACATTTTGTGCAATATTATCCGCTTCTTCTCGAGCTGTTTTATCACCAGAAAACTCTTTAAGAAGCAATAAATGTTCATCATCCCCAATTTTTGCATTGGGATTATTTTCAACCGGATGACCTTTGGATGCAAGAAATTCAACTATCTTTCCTAAAGATAAATTAAACTCTTTGGCCACTTTACTTAATCGAAGTGTTTTAGCTCCTTCTGACATATTTTATAATAACAATTCTATATTAATTTAAGTCGGTTTATTTAGGCAAACCATGCCGTTTAAAAAAGTGATGCAACTACTTTACTCTTCAAATTCAGATCTTAAAACCTCCCGCACACCTTTAATAACATCTTCTTCAATACCCGTTCGACGTATTAATTCTTCATCACTTAATTCAAGAACAGCCTTAGCGGTATCGCAACCAATAGATTTTAATAACTCAATAACACTTGCCTCAATTTCGTCTGAAAATTCTTCTAAATCAACATCATCTTCTGTTTCAATATCAACATCTGTATCTCTGAAAACATCAATTTCATATCCTGTTAATTTACCCGCTAACTTAATGTTATAACCACCTTTACCGATAGCTAAGCTAATTTGATCGGGCTTTAAAAATACTTCGGCACGTTTAGTATCTTCATTTATTTTAATTGTTGTGATTTTAGCCGGACTTAAAGATCGTTGAATTAAAAGGGTTGAATTTGCTGTATAATTGATTACGTCAATATTTTCGTTTTTCAATTCTCTAACAATCCCATGAATTCTTGATCCTTTCATTCCAACACAAGCGCCAACTGGGTCTATTCTATCATCATAACTTTCTACAGCTACTTTAGCTCTTTCGCCTGGTTCGCGAACTATTTTCTTAATGGTAATTAAGCCATCAAAAATTTCAGGAACTTCAGTTTCAAATAAGCGCTCTAAAAATACGGGCGAAGTTCGCGAAACAATAATTGAAGGCGTTCCATTTTTCATTTCCACTTTAGAGACAACGGCTTTAACAGTGTCGCCTTTTTTAAAGAAATCAGATGGGATTTGTTCTGTTTTTGGTAACAATAGTTCGTTACCTTCATCATCCATCAGCATTATTTCTTTTTTCCAAACTTGATATACCTCTGCGGTAACAACATCTCCTACTTTTTCTTTGTATTTATTATAAACTTCGCTTTTTTCTAATTCAAGAAT
>Ga0209297_1000879_pt1 | contig 18255 bp, 7 predicted proteins | sample S_130805_MF_Meta_FD_187322 | JGI IMG/M metagenome (GOLD analysis project Ga0209297, IMG submission 187322) | Freshwater microbial communities from Lake Simoncouche, Canada to study carbon cycling - S_130805_MF_MetaG (SPAdes) (version 2) | ecosystem: Environmental > Aquatic > Freshwater > Lake ...
AGCTTTGAACAAAAGGATGTTCCTGACTATATGTTATCTGCAGAACAAGAATTTACTTTAGACAATGTAAGAATTCTTCAAGCAGCAGTAGATAACTTTGGAGATCCACAATGGGACTTAAAGGGTATTGATCCAATAGGAACCATAGCATATCATTTAGAAAACTCAGACTTTGATTTATCAAAGAAAAAGTATGAGCTTGATATGGTTGAAATGGATGAAAATGGTGATGAGATTGATGAAGATGTAGAAAATCAAACTCATGATTCTGAAACATCTTATGGTAGTGAAGCCGCTAGTAAAAAGTCTTTACTGCAGTTAGCTGATAAAGAAGTTGTTTACATACTTAAAAGTTTACATAAAGTTGACCGTAATGGTGAAGTATCATACAATAGACTTGGTTTTAAAGAACGTGCTGACTTCAGAAAGGTTTGGAATATTGTAACTAAAGCAATTGGTGGTGTAAGAGATAGAGTTAAAGTATATGAAATATTACAAGCGGAAGCAAAAAACTTTCCTGAAATAGCTCAACTTATTGAAACTAAATTTCCTGACCCAAGATTGATTACTAATACATTTGAACAAGATGTGAGTACTTCATTCTGGCAAACTTTTGCAAAACCGTCAGTTAAGTTTTGGCAGTTTACAGTGTTTCCACAATATGAAGCAAGTATAAATTTCATTACAGGACAAGTAGAAGATGTTCTTTCTGGATTTGAAGCTGATGTAACTCAATCTTCTATTGAAGTTGATAGCACTATTAGAAAGTTTGAATCTTTATTTAAAGGTAGTATTGCTAATGATTATATAGAAAAGAATTCAGATAATCAATCTGTATTAAAACTTAATAATGTAATTACAGCATTTGAGAATAAGAAACATTCAGGCCAATTAGATCCCGCTAAAGCATATGAATTTGCTGCAGCATTAGGAATGAAGCTTGATAGTTTGCCTGTGATCAAAAAGAACATGCAAGAAAGAGCAGAGTATTTTGGATTGCCTTATATCTATGACATTGTAAAAGATTTTGCAGATATTCAAAAATCAGATAAGTCTACCCCGGAACAAATAGAGTACTTAAATAAATTTATTAGTAATCCAATTGCTACCCTAAGAGGTGAAATACCAAAAGGAATTTTAAAAAGCTTTAAAAGAGAAGTTGCAGAAAAGAACATACTTAAAAGAATTGCTGAATTGCAATCTCAATATGGATATGATTCTGCTAATCCTGGAATTTTATTGCCTGATGGTAACAGAGTATTTGAAAATGTAAATCATAGTCAAGTTACAGTTACTGTGGATGCAATAAACAATGTTGAAAATCTTAGTGACTTCTGGACTAACCCTGAATTAGGTTATATGTCTCATTTGAAACCAGGTAAATCATTCTTTACTTTAAGATCTAAAGTCTTAGGAGCAATGTTTGATACTGCACAAGGTACTTTTGATGCAAAAGGTAATAGATTCTTAGAGCTCATTCAAACTGCAGGAACACAAATTGCAGATGTTGAAGGAATAAATACATCTGACTTAGATAAATTAGGTAAGTTCTTCCAAGAATTCCACACTATGAGTTTAGGTGGAGTTGCAGAATTTATCCGCCATGCAGAAAAGAAATCTGCATTTGGTATTAAGATGGTTGGTGGTAAAATGAAAGTGGTTGTTAACGGCATTACAAATGGTGTTGACCAAAACTTATATATTGATATTAGTAAGTTTGTAGCTAAACCAGGTGAACAAATTAGTGATGGAGAAATAGTTGCCGTAGGTGGTTATTTCCTTGACTATATTGCTGCTGAGTTTGATAGAATCAGATACTTTAAACAAAATCCGCAAGATTTAATAAATATTATAGGTTATAATAGAGAGATTAAAGATGATGATGGTAAAGTAATAGGAAGAGCGGGAGAATTTTTCAGTGCTTTTGATAATATCTTAAGAGACAGTACAAAGAAAAAATTATATAAACTTGCATCTGACCCTTTAATAGACTTACCTACCCATATCAGGAATGACCAAGGGTTATACCTTGATGTACAAAAAGATATTTCTGACTACTTCCAAGAGAAGACTGAGTCAATGAATGATGAGTTCTTCAGTAAACTGCCATACATAGACAATAAAGTTTATGAGAAAGCAGGTATTGTAATGGATAAATCTGGTAAGTATGATGATGCACAAAAGGCAGTTCTTAAAGCTTACTTATTTAATGACTGGATTCACAAGTTTGAAATGTTTAACCTTTTCAACGGTGACTTATCTCAGTTCAATCATGACAAACAACAAGCAAGTAAACGTGCTCCTGGTTCTACATCAGATGGTGATGGATTTGTCAATGATAAATACATGCATGAATTTATAAACAAAGTTTTTAACAAAAATACTTATGCTAAGAAACTAGCAAAAGAACTTGATCTTGACTTAGATAAATTTGTCATGTCAGGTACATTAAATACCGGTGTCATTGCAGATGCAGAAAGAAAGTCAGTATATTTAGATAACATGTTAGGAGGATGGGAAGAAAAATACCGTGCTGCTTTAACTCCTTTATATAAAGATAAAACTGCATTAAAGAATGAAATAGATAGAAGACTTGCAAAAGATGCTAAGGCTTATAAGGAAATGAAGGAATCTGATGGTGCTGCATTTATGACTTTTGATGCTTACCGGACTCTTAGAAAAATGGGTAAGAGTTGGAGTATTCCACAAGAGGCCCTATATCAACAGATTGTTGAAGGAAAAGAAGTAGACCCTTTAAAAGTAAAAGAATTCTTTTCTATTTACAAACTTCATTACTATGGTTCTATTGCTAATGCTCCAATTGCTACAACAGGAATGCATAAGTTTGCCGTAGCTCCAATTATTCCTACCATTGCAGTAAAAGGTACTGAACTTTATAATCTACATGTAAAAATGTTGAATGAAAATCTTCAGTATGTAACATTTGGTTCAGGTTCTAAAGTAGCTGCACTTACAACTAATGGAGAATTTGATAATATTTTTGGTGATGAAACACAAAAAACAGTTTCTGCAGATGCGCCAATTAAAAAAAATGTAATTCATATAGAGTATCTTAAAGATGTAACTAAAGTTGCTACCAAGCTTAAAAAAGAAATCAGCTATCCTACTCAGAAACGTGTGTTATTGTTAGATGGTCTTTTCAATGTTGGAGAAATTATTAATGAAGCAAATGCTGATATAGCTAATGAATATAAAGCATCTGTTGAAGATTATACTGAAACTTTAGCTCTTGAGTTATTAAACAAGATTGGTTATGAGTATGATCCTGCAACAGAAAAGTATGTAGGAAAGTTAGATAAGTTTATTGAACTTATCAGAGATGAATTAGGAGCTAAAGAAGTTCCTGAACATTTAATTAAACTTCTTGATACTACACTAAGTGACCAGTTATCTATGGACTTTTCAATTCACCCAGAGGCTGATACACTTGAGAAGATTATTGTAAATAGAATTCAAAAAAGTGTTGTAAAACAGAAGACAAAGGGAGAAGCAATGGTTCAAGCGCCATCCACGTTCTATAACGGTGTGTGGGACAGTGCCTTCCAAAGAGATGAAGCTATTTTAAAAAATGATGAGTTAATTAGAAAATACCTTGGTTCTAACAATTTACCTTTTTATGATACATCATTTGATAAAGATGGTAATAGATTAGCTACTTCAGCAATGAAAGTTGCAATACCAATGAATGGTGACTTCTTACATATACTTAAGTTAAAACATCCTGATGGAGAGCTAATTGGAACTACTGACCGTTTGAATGATCTTATTAAAAATGATGCTTGGTTAGATGAGAATAGAGAGCTTGTTACTATTGTTGGGCCAAGAATCCCAACAGATGCTGCTAACTCTATGGAGTTTGCTGAAGTATGGCATTTCTTAGATGCATCTGCAGGTAACACAGTAATTGTACCAACAGAGATAGTTGCAAAAGCTGGATCTGACTTTGACGTTGATAAGATATTCTTTATGTTACCAAACATAACTTCTGATGGTACTTTAGTTAAAGCACCTGCAGAAAGTTTAGAAGAACTTACCAAGATGGTAAAAGAAGCTAATGGTATGAGTAAGAAAGAAAGAATAGAAAAAGGAATAAAAAATCCACAGGCTCTTATTGATCAGTATAAAAAAGCTGCACAAAACAAGTTAATCAAAAATACCCGGTCAATACTCTCCCTACCAGATAACTACGCAAGTTTAACTAAACCTAACAATACATATCTTGTAGAAGATGAAGTAGAGTTCTATGATAAAAACTCTTCAGGATACAACAATAAAAAGAATGCACACGGAGAAACAGTAAGAAAGAATGACGGTAAAGAAGTTATGAGTCCATCAAGAGCTTTGGATAATGACTATAATTTAAGTCAACATGAGGCTATGCTATCCGGTAACTTACCACTTGGTATTATGGCCAAGAAAAATAAAGTGCATGCATTATTCAAAAGTGTAGGAGCCCTGATGCCAGCATCATATAATGCAACTATATGGAATGATGAAACTAAAAAATATGATGAGATTCCTGCTAAATATGATGTAGTAATCCGTATGAAAACTAATAAAACTACTAATACAAAAGGTCAACAAGTTGTTTCTTTATCTAATGAAAACAATGTAGATGGTGAAAAGATTGGAGATATTTTTTCTCATGGTCTACAAGGTATTCTTGACCGTGCTAATAATCCTTTCCCTTTTAAATTACAAATTGTAAAAGAAGCCTTAAGTACAATTAACCATCTTATTGAAGCTGGTGTAAGTGTACCAGAAGTATTTGCTTTTATAAATAATCCATGGATTGTAGAATACATTAAGAAACAAATGTATTATGGAGGCTCTATGGCTAAACTACAAGATGAACCAGTTCTTAAACACCAGGTAAAATCTAAAGCTCTTAGGGAAACTATTAATGACATGATTGCTCAAGGGGGCACAGACATGGAGAAGACTGTCAAACAACTGGCTAGTTATGCAAATGACCGTAGAATGGGTGATATTGCAGACATGCTTAAGAAGGAAGATAAAAAGAAAGTATACCTCTTTACAATAAGAGATAAAGATGGTAAAGAAAGTATTGGTAGAGCAACTGGAAATACATTATTTCATAAAGCTTTTCAATTAGATCAAATTGTTGAATTAAAAGAGTTTAAAGAAAACACTGTATATGAAATGCAGAAAACTTTATTCAAAAGATCTTCAGGTATTGCAAATAATGATAACTTCTACTATGCTGCAGAAGCTGCATGGAGAAGAGCATTTGGTGGTCCGTTTGATACTAATAAAGATGAATTACAATCTTTAGTAAAAGAGGGGCTTAATCCTAGCATAAAAAACTTAGCCATCTTAATGCATATGATGCAGTTAGAAAAGCAATTTAAAGGAATGGATGAATTAGAAATGGCTTTCAGTCCAGACACTGGATTAATGGACACTACTTTACAGATTAGAAAAAGAGATAAAGCATTTAAAGTATTGGATGAAGAACAATCTAAGGTTGATTCTGATTTTTTAGAAAGATTAAGATATAAGTCTCTTCTTTCTTCATTCTACAAGAGCGGTATGATCATGGATCTTGTTGTTCCATTATTCCCATTAAGACTTAATGAATCTATCTTAGACTTTATTGAGAAAAAGATAGATCAGAATAGAGACATGATTGCTCAGAAATTTGGACCTGGTATAAAAGGTCAAGAAAGATTTATCAACAACTATAATAATGCTGTTGTAAATTACATCTTCCAAAATACTATGTCTAATTTCCCTGATGAGAATGGAAATCCAGTAATCCTACCAGAAACATTACATAAGTTAGCAGTTACAGAAGTAACTACAGGACAAGCAGTAACAGTTACTGATAAGGATATAAAAGTTAATTTAGAACAAGCTAAAAAAGATTTTAGTACTAAAATATTCTTAAGTTCTAACAATACTACAGAAGGTAACGTAGCTAAAAACTTGGATACATTTGATGCAACAGAAAATCCTTTTCCAACATTTGCAAGCTATCTTAAATTTGTAGTAGAGAAAGAATACTTGACTACTGTTTATACTAAAGAATCTTTAGCTAAAAACAAAGACTTCACTAAACTTTCTTTCCAAGCAGGTTCAGAAGATTTGGGTTATGATAAATACATTACTCAAAGAGCATTAATGAACAGCTTTAACCGTGCATTTATTATGGGTACTACTAAGTATTCATATACAGGAATGGTTATGGATATGATTAATGAGTTTGAGGATCAGAACATCAAAGATAACTTCCCAGTACTTGCTCAGTTAGCTCCAGCTAAATTTACAAAAGATGTAAATGTTTTAGAGTTAAATGATAAAGCTACAGCTAAGGGTACTATTGCAGATGACTACTACAAGAATCTTAAACAACTTGGTGATTTTACGGTAAGAAAAGTAATAAATACAGATAAGGAAGTTCAAAAAATGGATAACAAAAGAATTACTGATGTATTTAGTAACTTCTCTATGCTTATGTTCTACCAACATGGAACAGGTTATTCTAAATTAGGATTTGTAAGAGTATTAGATCCGGAAGCATTCACTCAAATTATGCAGAATGCAGCTAACTCTTTCTTAAACAATAATCTATCAGAAGAAACTTTTGAAAGAATCTATAACAGATTGAATACAAGATCTCAGTTTAAAGACTATACAGTTGATCCAGGTAATTTAAGTGGAGAAGAATCTGTAGACTCATACTTAGAGACATTCTCTGATGATGACTTTGCTGATATGGCTGACTTTTTAGGAGAAGCTCCTGCTAAAGATGAATCAGGTAAAGTACTTGAGGGAGACATCTTTACCCTATCAGGCATACCAGTAATTACAACTAATTTAGGTGGTGTCCATGGTGCAGGTCTAGCACAAGCAGCTAAAGCAAAAGGTCTTGTTACTCAAGGTGATGGTAACTTCAAAGCTACTGATACAGTAGTACAGTTACCAGTTAAACAAAAGTGGAGTGATTCAATGGCAATGAATAACAATATGGAATTGCTTAAACAAAGTCTTAGAAGTTTGATTAAAACTGCTAGGGACAATAAAGACAATACATATTTATTACCATTAGCTGGGTTAGGTCACGGTGAAGGTTCAATTGCGGATATTCTACCATTACTCATTAAAACTGTACAAGCTGAAGACAATATCAAACTTGTTTTACCTGCTGAGAATGTAAATCTTGGAAGACAAGGTACTGTAAGAAAAGATACTACTAGAGAGAATATGCCTCAGATAAAAGCTATGCTTGAAGAAGCTGGTCTTTTAGGTGATACTTCTGAAAATCAACCTACAGGTTTATCTCAATTTACAAATCACTCAGGTGGTGCATATGGTGGAGATACTTACTGGGATATGATAGGTAGAGAATTTGGTGTAACTAATCACAAGCATTATAGACATGCAGGTAATACATCTTTATCAGCACAGTTAAAAAAGGCTGGTGTTGAAGCAGAAGTTCTTACTGAAGAACAAATGGATACTGCAAGAACTGAAGTAGAAAAATTACTTGGAGAAAAATATCCTGATACTATACAAGGAAATTTACAAGTAAGAAATTATTATCAAGTAGCTAATGCAGATGCTGTATTTGCTATTGCTGAAATCACACAAGTAGTTGATAAAGATGCTCCTAAAAATACTACTGATATAACAAAATCAGTAAATTCTTATAAACATATTGTAAAAGGAGGAACAAATACAGCAGTACAACTGGGAATTAAATTAGGTAAACCTGTTTATGTATGGGATTTAGCTACACAATCTTGGTATAAATGGGATGGAAATAGATGGTTTGAAGAAACTGATACACCTACTCTTACTAAAAACTTTGCCGGTATAGGTTCAAGAGATATTGAATCTTATAATATACAAAAAGAAGGTAAATGGGTACCAAGAGAGCAATATAAAGGATCTGAAGTAGAAGCTGCAGCTAAACAAGCTATTAGAGATGTGTATGAGAAAACATTAAATCAAACTGCACAACCTGCAGCTCAGACTGAAGGTATTCCAAAAGGTCAAGAAGTTGTACCGGGTGTTTATGTTAATCAAGGAGCTTTGACTCAAGATGAACAAATGGAATTATTTGATTACATGAAACCATATCTTGAAGAGCAAGCTGCTAAAACACTTAAAGGATCACAAGCTAGCAAAATGATTGGTCTTGGTTTAAGATGGGATTATAAAAACAATAATGTAGGAAGAACTGCAGTCAATATTCCTGATGTAATTAATCCAGGTAATAAAACTAAGTATGGATACTATGATGTATCTATCAATGATCAACCACTTGGGCAGATTACACCAAGATTTAAAGAGCTTATGCAAAAAGCTACAGGAGTTGACATGACAAATTATGATGGAGCTATTATAAATCTTTATGAGAATGGTACTTTTATATCATCACATAATGATGTTGATGAAAGTAAGTCAGCTATTAAGTATCCTGTAATTGGAATCAATCTTGGTGGTAAAGGTAATTTTTCAATTGAAAGAATACCTGGAGCAGGTGAGTTAAGTTTAGAAGCTGGAACAGGTTATGTATTTGGAGTAGATGGTGTAAATAGAGAAGTATGGCATAGAACATTCCCTACTGCGCAAGATACATTCTTACCTGAACTTACTACTAGAATTGATGGTAAAACATATCCTGCTGGATCTTATAGGGTAACTATTACTATGAGAAGAGTGGAGCCACTTCTTCCGGGAATGCCTATTACACCTGCTATTAATGCTGAACAGTTACCAGTAGAAACAGTAGCTGCAGGCCCAACAGCTATGATATCTGAATTTTATAATGGTTTGACTGAAGAACAGAAAAAGAAATTAGGTAACTTAGAAGATTTAATTACGGAGTTTGAAAACATACCTTTTGAGTATTCAGAAGATGAATACATTGAGAGTTTAAAATGTAAGTTGTAATGAGTTGTATAAACAAAGCAGATAAAGCATATAAGTCTTTGCAGAATGTCTATGGTGACACTCTAGCAGAGGCTTTTGTACGCGGCTATCCTACAAATAAAGGACGGTCTGAAGACACAACTTTTGATATCCCTAGCAGGACAGAAGTTAAGGATTGGCTTACAGAGCAAAAGAAAAATATTCCTAAGTATCTTAAGAGAGCTATGGAGATTAATCCATACATGTCAGAGACAGCTATTAAAAGTATGCTTAAAGGTGTTATTAGTAAGTATGAAGATGCTTATTTTGTTACAACTGGTTGGTTATTTTCAGGAGCAACTGCAATGAATGCTGAAGTTTTGGAAACAATCTACAAGCCTAACATCCGTATAATGGAAGCTATGCATGAATTGTATCCTGATATCTTTACATTGCGTGGTACAAAAAATTCAAATAGAGTCATAGTAGAAATAACTCCCAGAGTTAAACCTCTAGGAGATGAAGTAGCTGAAGACCTTGAAGAAGAGATTCCTACAGAAGAAGAACCAAGCATTGCTGAAAGTTTACGTACTTATCAGTCTATAGTAGAAGCAAATAATGGCCGTAAACCTGTTGAGTTTATGGCTGGAAATTTAAAATGGCAGTTAAACAATAAAGGTTTATACAATTCAGTAGATAAGTTTACCAATGATGTTTATGTAAGAGATATGGATTTGGAAACTGGAGAAATGATTCCAGAAATAGATCCTGGTGTGCCGGTTAATGAAGCAAAAAGAGATAGAATCTTTAGAGCTGTTATGCAAATGATTAGAGATCAAAGTTTTGATGAGTATCTTGCTGTAAAAGGTATTGATACTACAGACATTTATGAGTCTTTAAGAGATGCAAAAACTGAAAGAGAGTTAAATAAAGTATTAGAAACCTTATTAAAAGCAATATGTTAAGTTGTCCAAGAAAAACAAGTAGAGAATGGCAGAACATTCTTGCAAAAACTCACGGTAATGAAGATGAGGCTAGAAGACTATGGGTTGAAGAAGAGTTTGATTTAAATCCTGACTTAAATGTTGAGGTTAAAGATGAAAACTATGAAGATGAGCGTGAGGGTGAACCGGGACAAGAAGAGCTAGATCCTACTGATGATTTTTCTAAACTAGTACAAAGAATTAAAATTTATCTTAATAGACAGATTGAGATCTTGAACAGTAAAAAGATTGCAAATGTAAAGTACAAGAAAAGTAAATTAAATGAATTGCTTTCTGCTATAGAAACTATGGATGGTGTAGCTTCAATTAATATGTTTGTTAAAGATGCATATGATAAAGCACAACAAGTAGAAAAAAGATTTGCAAACTTACTGAGAAACAAACAAAACATGACTTCAAAAGAAATCATGATTGACCTTACTGGCATTAATGATTTTGCAAATAGTTATTCTATCCTTGATGAAATAGATTCACAAGATATGATGGACTACTTTTTAACTGGAGCAGGCGTAGATGATGCATATGGACCAATGACACCACAAAAAATGTTAACGGATGCTATTAAAATCCGTGACAAGGTAAAGAAAAAAGTAATCACAGAAGCAATTCCCCTTATGGCAGAAACTCTAGTAGAGTATAAGTCAACCCTACAGGACAAAACCATTCCTGAAGAAGTAGCAAGATTAGAAAAAGAAATTGCTGCTGTTACTGCAAACACAAGAATGTCTGAGAAAAGAAAAACAAAAGAACTGAAGAGACTTGAAGATAGACTTAGCCTATTTGAAGGCTTTGATGTTGATCAAGAATCAATGGAAAGAATTCTTAAGATGGCAAATAGAGATGAAGGAGTCATTGACTTTTTAGTTTCTCCTCTTATTACATCTGGTGACAGTGCCTTAGCTTTATTTGCTAAGTTAATTAAAAGCCAGATAGAATTTGCAAGACAAAAGGATATCAAAGTAAGAGATGAATTAGTTGAAGCATTTAATAAATATAAAACTACTGCACCTGGTGGTAAAGATAATACTGCAAAGTTTAATGAAGGTATATTTGATGAAGTAGAAATTCCTGTTTATGAAAAAGATGGTTCTATTTCTGGAACAAGAAAAGAAGTACAGTTTGTTCAAAAGTTTGATATGGGTAAGTTTAACAAAGCAAAGAAAGAGTTCTTTGAAAAGTTAGGACCATTACCATTGAAGGTTGGAGAAAAGGCTACTAGGGAAGAAGCTGCCAAAAGTAAGGCTTGGTGGGAAGCCCGTAACAAATGGTATAGTCAAAATACTCAAGCAAGACCAAAATCTGAAAGAGATGCAATCATTCTCCAGATGCAGAAAGATAGAGATAATAAAATCATTAGTGAAGATGACTACAACAAATGGCAAAGAAAGAATGTCAATGAATACAATGGTGTTGTAACTTACTTTGATGACCTTGCTGTTCCTTCTAATTTTTATAAGAGTAATAAATGGGATCAGATGTATGATTCTAATGATGTTGCTAAAAATGAGAAAGGTAGATACCATGCTAAATTGCTTAAGATTTACTTTGAAGCTCAAGCTAAACTTCCTGAATCACAACAAAAAGGTTTCCGTGTTCCATCTATTTCTAAGTCTGACCTAGAAAGACTTATACAAAATGGTTTAAAAGATCTTATTACAACAAATGTAAAAGAAGCTGTCAAAGTTCAATCATATGATACTGAATTCCAATTAGCAAATTTATCAGGAGATGACGTAAAGTTCTTGCCAATTTATTATACCCAGCAGATGGATGCTAAAGATGTAACATTGGATTTTGCAATGTCTGTTCTTGTATTTAGTGCTATGGCAAATAAATATGAAGCAATGAACAATGTGAATGCTGAGATCTCACTTATGAAAGCTATTGTTGGAGCCCGCAAAGTTCCTGAAACCAATAGTAAAGGTCAAGCTGTTATGGATGCATTTGCAAAGAAACTTGGTTATGAAGAATTTATCCGTCAGAATGGTGAAAGTTATTCTAAAAAACATCTTGATGCATTTATAGATATGGTAATTTATGGTGAGATGCAAAAAGCTGAAGAGATTGCTTTTGGATTATCCCTTACTAAACTTACCAATACTGCTATGTCTTTTTCAGCAATTACAACTATTGCTGCTGATTTACTTAAAGGTGTAGCCAATTCATTACAAGCTAATATACAAGTTTTTATTGAAGCAGCTGGGGGTCAGTTCTTTAACACTAAAAATTTAAGAAGAGGTAAAGCTTATCTTGCAAAAAATCTTCCGGGAGTCTTAGCTGACTTTGGAAAACCTGCCCCTACAAGCCTACTAGGAAAGATAGTAGAAATGTATGATCCAATGCAAGGTAATTTCAAAGATAACTATGGTAAGAAAGTAAGTATGAGTATGCTTAATAAGTTAATGCGTACAGATACTTTATTCTTTAACCAACACTTTGGGGAATATGAAATCCAAGTATCTACTATGTTGGCTATGTTTGATGCTATTAAAGTATTAGACACAACTACAAAAGAAGAAATCACATTACTTCAAGCCTATAATATTTACGGTGCAGATAAAGCGCACAGCAAAATTAAAATTGCAAAAACAAATAGTAAAGGTGAAATTGAATTAGATGATCAAGGTAACACACTTTATGTTCCTTTTGGAGAAACCCAAAGACAAGATATCCAAGCAAGACTACATGGTTTAAATAAATACATGCATGGTGTCTACAATGACTTTGATAAAGGTACACTACAAAAATATTCTCTTGGCCGCTTAGTATTAATGTATAGAAAGCATGTTGTACCTGGGTACAAAAGAAGAGTTAAAGGTGTATCAATGGATCATGAAATTGGAGCACCAACTGAAGGATTCTATAGAACTTTTGCAGATACAATGTTGGGAGATATAAAACAGTATAAATTTAATGTAATTAAAAACTGGTCAACATATACTCCATATCAAAAAGCACAGATTACAAAAGTACTTACTGAACTTAGTATAATTCTTGCTTTGAGTACATTAGCATTTGTAATGACCCGTTTATTAATTGATCCGGATGATGATGAAAGAGAAGAAATCCAAGATGCATATGGATATAACTTTATACTTTATGAGGCAATGAGGATGAGATCTGAAACAGCATCTTACATAAATCCGCTTGATGCTTATAGAGTAATGAGGTCACCCTCTGCTATGGCAAGTACATTTGAAAGACTAATTAAATTTAGTAGTCAAGTTATGCCATGGAATATTACTGAAGAATATAAACGCGAAACAGGTGTTTGGAAAAAAGGAGATAATAAAGCTTGGGCAGCATTTTTAAAAGTAATGGGATTCTCTGGTTATAACATAGATCCTGAACAAGCATGGAAAACATTTCAATCAACTCTATCAAAATAATTAACAATGGCAAAAGTAGCAACAGCATCATCAAAGGTTTATAAAGCAGTAAAGAAATCCCGTCCGGGAATACATACAAAAACTAAATCTTCTAAGGTAAAGAAGTCTAGCAACTATCGCAAGACCTATAAAGGTCAAGGCAGGTAGTCAGACAGAAAAAAAAGGGGAAAGCCTTAAGACTCTCCCCTATCAATTTTAATAAATTTACTTAAGTCTGGTCTAAAATAACCAGGTCCTTTTAATATCTTACCATCTTCTCTAATTAAAGCCTTACCATCTTCACCAAGTTTACTCATGTTACTTGCTTGTATCTCATCAAATACATCTTGAATAATATGTTGCATACCATGTTTAAGGATAGTACCACACAAGATATACAACTGATCACCAAGAGCATCAGCTATCTCTACAAGTGAATTACCATCACATGCTTCTAGATACTCATCATTCTCTTCAGCCATAAGAGCATGTCTTAGTATATATTCATTTTGCTCTAGTGGTTGTGGCCATTTACCATTCTCTTGTCCAAATGCTGTGTGGAATGTCTCCACTGCTTTTAATTGTTTTTCCATACTGTAAAGTTAAAAAAAAAGGGGCACATTTCTGCACCCCTATTGATTATTGTTCCCATATTAACTATAGGCTCTTAGAAAAAATCAGGTGTGTTATCATCTGTTTCTTCAACATTATCTAATTGAAAATCCAAATCAAATGAATTGTCAATTATTTCTTCTTTTTTCTCAGTTGGAACATTATCCAAGTCAGCTTCAATAGGTATACCTACAGAAGATTCAATAGCTTCCATCATTTCATAATCAGCAGGAGAAAGACCTAATGACATATTAGATGCATTCTCACCTGTCCACTCTTGATTCTCATCAATTTCAAAAGACTCTTCTTCTCTTGTAATAATGTGTTGTTCTGACCAAGTAGTAAGTTCATCATCATCATCATCTTCAGGATCTGTAGTTACTGCATTATGAAAATCTATAGCTTCAAAAGTATTTCCCGCAGGATCAGTATAAGTTATTATATCTTCATTAGCTGCATATTTAACATCTTCATCCATTTGGTCAGCTTCTAAATCAGCTGCTCTTTCAATTTCTGTTAGAATATTTAATTGATTCTCTGGTTGACCATAATTTGCTGTTAATGAATCTACTACAGCTTCAACTTGGGGGGTAACTTGAGGGGTGACTTGGGGGGTAGCAAAGTTATTAACAGTTGATATAAAATAATGTAACACTCTCTGATCTTCCATCCAAGTTTTAGGATGTGAATGCTGCAGTGCAGTAGTTACATAATTATAAAAAGCCCATAAGCTATTAGAATCAGCAAAAACATGACTAGGTCTGTCCATTTGGTTTCTAATCATACTAGCTTGTTCAGTAGTAAGAATCTGATATTCTGCAAATAAGATACCAAGCATCTGTGCTTGCTTTCTCTTAGTCATAGATACATCTTTCATAGCTTCCTTGTCAGATACAAGCTGATTATAATACATTGTAGCATCAGTTATCTGATCTTTAATAGTTTGAATAGTTTCTGCATCTGCTGTACCAGTATGTTTTCTTGCCCAACTACCCATATCTCCACATACCATCACGGTGCCAGTTTGGTTCACATATGCACCAACTCCACACTTAAATCTTACTTGCTTGTTATAACTATTAGTCCAAGCAAACATCATATTCAATTCTGGGTCACTATTATAGTTTAATCTATAAATACCCTGAGCAATCTGACCATCTGCAGTTGCTCTATACTCTTCTGTTGTAACTACAAAACCTGCTGTTGCAAGTTCTGTAAATACATAATCCATTACTGACTCATGGCTGATAACTGTGTAGCTATCACCATGAACCGGTAAATCAATACTAATCAAATGTGCTTTTGTGCAATCTTGTATTTTCTTTGGCATCTTAAAATAATGTTAGTTGGTTATTAATAGGTTCTAAAGACCTAATTTCTTTATAAATACTTTCTAAGTAATATTTTGTATTAATATTATACTCAGAAAAATCTTTTTTTACATAATTAATCATAGTAGTTTGCATCCATTTCCCAGCCTCAACCTGGATTTCTCTCCCGTCAGTATTATTTTTCTTGATAATCTTTGACCCGGAATTGGAAACAAAATATCTTATTGTATGTTGTAAAGGTTTAATAGAATGTTCTCCATCAACAATTGCATGTTCATAAAACTCCCAATCTCCTTTAATCTTTACACCACCACAATAATCAAATATATTTTGGTTCTGTTCTAAATAGTCTTCAGGTTTAATCCCGTCAACAAAATAAGCGTGGATAGCTTTAGGTATAATTAAGAAACTCTTGTTCTTATGTAGAGCTAAATCCTTATACTCAAATCTACCTTTACATTTAGACTTACCATCTTCAGTTATAGCAATATAATTATTTACATCACCAAGAATGATTTTAGAATACTTATCATGTTCTAGTTGTAAATTAGTTATCTTTTCCCACTGAGCACATATGTCCATGTACTTATCAACTTTATCTCTAGGAACTAAAGTCTCAAGACCATCAGTATTCTGTAATAGTGGAATAGCTTCAGGAATGCCTTCTAGGAGCATTTCATATAGCATACTTAAGCTTAACTGACCATTGATAGTAATCCTCATGGTAAACTCCGGATCATATAAGAAACTATTCTCATCATTGGACAAACCATAAGTTGAATTTAGAATAATCTTGTATACATAATTCTTTGGATCTTTCTTTGGTATCTTCTTTCTTTCATCAAAGAACCATTCATACAGATCACAAAATTCTTCTTGTGGTAAATGAGCAGGTGCCCATTTGTTTCTAATAGCAAGATTAGGATAAAATGAAGTTACATCTGAAGTCATGATAACCATATCTTCCGCAGACTTATACACCCTACTAGCCCTAGCACCATGAATTCCGCCAAGACCATAATCAGTCTTTACTCCCCTATACTGTATAGAATACTTAAACCCTCCTTTAGTTTCACCTGGATAGATAATAACATCTTTGAATTTCTTCAACAGGTTCTGAAATGTAGCTGTCTTAAATTCTATATAAGGTAGTATGATATCATTTACAACAATCTTTGGTCTATTGGTTCTCATCTGTTTTAAGTCCCACTTCCTGATTCCGGTATGGCTGCTTAAGAAATGTAAAAACAATTCTTTAGAAATCCTTGGTTCAGATGCAGAGAATAGATTAATATTATATTCTTCAGTTAAAGTTTTTCTAAGTTCAATCTGACTCTTACTGAGTTGCATGATTTGCTTAGTTGACCTAACATCATTTATACAATAAGTTATAATCTCGGGAATCTGTTCACTAGTAATCTCAGCAGTGTGATGAATAGGCATATCCATTATGTTCTTCCAATCCATTGTATATTGAATCCACTTTAAAGAACTTCTCTTGGCTGCATTATCCCAATGATTAAGTTTGAATACATCTACCTGGTCTATCTGCAGGTCCCTTAAACTAAACTCTAGAAACTCTTGACGGTTCTGTCTGCCAATTACATCTTGAGCTTTACCATAAATAAATCTAGCAATTGTTTCACCATCTTGGTTTAGCAACTGTTCTTTATTCCTAAGCACATGTTCAGTAATTTGACTGTCAAAACCTAAACCATTAAAAGATACATGCCATTCATTATATGCAATGTTTCTTTCAAGGAATGTAATAAATTCTAGTATTTCATTTTTGTCTTGATGAACTGTGAATATCTCACGTTCCTCAGACTTAACACTCTCAAATACAGCAATGAAGCAATTGGAGAGCGTTTCATAATCCATGACGTAATGTGTCTTCATTCTCTTTGTTTAAATAAACCTTCAAAAATAGGATCAAGCAATTTTGCTGTAGCTACTTCTATCTTGGTGGTCCTTGGCACTTTCGGTGTACAACTAGAGCAATGATATACTATTTCAAAATGTGTAGGTCCACAACATTCACATGCAATTGGAAGATTAAAGGTGGTTCTAGTCAAAGAAGCTTCTTCCCAACAGACATGACATCTGCCACTATTATAGTTAGAATTTTCCATAAATAAGACTGTTCAGTTAAGCTGTTCCCCCGTTTAGTGTAAAAAAAAGTGGATAGTAAAACTACCCACTCTCTTAATTGAATTAAAAATACTAATTACTTAGCTTCTTCTGCTGTTCCCTCTTCAGGAACAATCATAAACTTTTTATAATCAAACTTCTTTGCATTAATAGCAAATAATTCAATTAAACTTTCAACAGCTGTTTTATCTTCAATATAGAACTCTTGGAATACTTCAAGTTTATTTCTTTCTTCCTTGTGTCCTTTTGCTCCTGTAACAGGTTGACCATACTCATCTAATTTAGGTAGCATCTGTAAAGATGTTCTTTTAATTTTAGAGATGATAACAAAAACTGCAGTCTTTGGATCAAAAATACATTCTACATATGGACATGATTCAGTAATAGGAATCATTCTAAAAGTTTGGCTTTCTTGCCAAGTTGCTTGAACAAGCATCATTGTGTTTTCACTCATTTTCTTTTGTTTTTAATAATTACAAAGATAATCTAGAATTTGTAATATTCTCAAAATTTGCAACTTGAATTAATAATTTTTCTTTTTCTAGATTAGGTTTATCACAAAGTTCACCTACATCTTTTAACATAGACTCAGGAACATCTAGAATTTCTGCATATCTACTAAAGAACTTTTCAGGAAACATATAACTTGTTACATATACATGATTCCCACTATGTTTATCATAGAAATTGACAATTTTGCGCTTTATATCATCACTTATTCTACTGTATTTACCATTTATTAAATGGTTCCAATCAACACTTAAATCAGAAAAATCAAATACAAATATTGTTTGATGTGAATTTACTTTGTTATAGTTACATAATCTAGTATGCTTTAACAAAGTTGTTTTCTCAAACTCTTCATATCCTTCTTCATTAGTTTCATAT
>Ga0209297_1000883_pt1 | contig 18209 bp, 16 predicted proteins | sample S_130805_MF_Meta_FD_187322 | JGI IMG/M metagenome (GOLD analysis project Ga0209297, IMG submission 187322) | Freshwater microbial communities from Lake Simoncouche, Canada to study carbon cycling - S_130805_MF_MetaG (SPAdes) (version 2) | ecosystem: Environmental > Aquatic > Freshwater > Lake ...
CAACCGGAGCCGTATCGCCCTTATGAATTGTCCAGGCCCTGGCTTCTTTTGGCCCAGCGGTTAAATAAGTTTGTAATCCAAGAGTCTCAAATCCAACACGGGCAAGTGTTGCCAAACCAGGCTCTTTCATCCCGATACTTTGCAAAAGTTCGAGTGCATCTGCTTCATCTAATTCCGCTAACTCTGCTTCGGTTTTTGCATCTAAGAAAATCGCTTCACTTGGTGCGATCATTGCTTGCAATTTTTTCTTTAACTCTGCATCACCAAGTTCGGCTGCATCAACGTTAAATACATAAAGAAATGGTTTAGCAGTTAATAACTGCAACGGGCGCAATGCTTCCTGATCTAAATTACTCGCTGAAATTAATTTCCCAGCCCCTAAAAGTTCTTGGGCTTTTTTTGCTTCTTCTAATTCAACAATTTTTTCTTTTTGTAAACGAACTTCTTTTTCTAATCTTGGAATTGCTTTCTCAAGAGTTTGTAAATCGGCGAGCGCCAGTTCGGTGTTGATAGTTTCAATATCCGAAACTGGATCAACTCGACCATCTACGTGCACAACATCGCCATCACTGAAAACTCGAACAACTTGGCAGATCGCATCGGCTTCGCGGATGTTGGCAAGAAACTTATTGCCGAGCCCGGCACCTTCTGATGCGCCTTTAACAATTCCAGCGATATCAACAAATGAGACAGCTGCTGGAATTAATTTCTCAGAGCCGAAAACGGTGGCCAATTGCGCTAAACGCGCATCTGGAACGCCAACTACCCCAACGTTGGGTTCGATCGTGGCGAACGGGTAATTAGCCGCCAGGACCTGATTTTTGGTGAGCGCATTAAAAAGGGTCGACTTACCCACATTTGGCAGACCGACGATTCCGATAGATAGGCTCACGAGGAGTAGAGCCTACGGGGCTTTGTCACCCCTTCCTGCCACGATGTGCTCATGGAGCTTTGGATATCGCTGATCGCCCTTCTCATTGGGCTCACTCTGGGCTGTGCCCTGGGGTATTTATTGGCCCAACGCCGACAAGGCTCTGGAAGTACGGGCGCCCTAACCCCGGCCGAAGCCAGTGCATTAAGTGGCCAGATCGAACTTTTGCAATCCCAAAACAAACAGTTGCAAGGCGAAGGTGAACGGGCAATCCGTTTAGATGAATCACTAAAAGCAGTGACCGCACAAATGCAGGTGCTCTCCACCCAAGCACAAGATTTGCAATTAAATGTAACTAAATCAAATAGTGCAATGTTTGAACAGATTGAAAATATGGGTAAGCAAAATGATTCGTTAGTGCGCGAAACAGCAAAATTAGCTGGAGCATTAAGCAAATCGCAAACCCGAGGTCAATATGGTGAAGCCCAACTTGAAATGCTATTAGAAGGTGCTGATTTAAAGGAAGGCATTCACTTCGAACGTCAATCCTATAAAAATAGTGGTGGCGAGATCACAAGACCGGATGTGAAAATCTTGATGCCTGGCGGTACTGAAATATTTGTTGACTCAAAATTTCCATTTGAAAGATTTTATGAAGGTTCGATAACCGAAGATTTAGTTGAACGCGCTCGATTGATGAAAGCTCATACTGAAGATCTCATCGGACATATAAATGCGCTTGCAAAACGTGAGTATCAAGAAGGCGGAAGTTCTCCAAACTTTGTAGTTCTCTTTGTTCCATTTGAATCAATTCTCTCTGAAGCATTGCAAGCTGATGAGTTGTTGTTACAAAAAGCATTTGCAAAAAATGTTGTAATTGCTACTCCGACAACGATGCTGGCCCTGCTTCGTACTATTCGCTATGGATACGATCGCCAAGATCTCGCGCAAAATGCGGAAGAAATTCGCGAACTAGCTGGAAAGTTATTAAAGCGAATTGGCAAAGTCCATGAAAAAATCGAGGTGCTTGGTGAGCGTATCAAATCAAGTGAGCGAGCATTTAATGATTTAGTAGCAACCTCTGAAAACCACTTGATGGTTCCAGCTCGAAAGATGATGAAATTAGGAGCACCTTCAACTCGGTCAATTGGCGAAATAGTGGATATTGATAGTGAAGTTCGACAGATAAAAAGTAGTGCAGCACTCGAGAGTTCCGTCATGAATGAGCTAGATTTCGAAAATGAAAGTAGTGATGCAGAATGAAAATTAATCTTCCTAAGAATTTAAATTTACCCAAAGTGCAAGGGTTAGAGAATTTACCCAAAGTGCAAGGGCGCGGTTTAACAACTCCTGGGATCATCGCAATGCAAATTTTGTTTATCTTTTTTGTCTCTACTGTAGAAATATTCTTTGGTGACGAACCCGCCATTTTTACTGGCTTAACACTTTGGTTTTTACTTTATGCAGCAATTAATATTGGTCGAAAAGGGACTTTATTTACTGCTGTTGTTTGGTTGCCTATTACATTGACATGCACATTACTTTTTACTCTAGCAACAGTTGGCGGAAAAGGAATCGCCCCAACCAAGTTGGGAATAGCTTTAGTAACTTCCCTTGCGCGATTGGCACCATATTTAGTACTAGTAACAATTATTGGTTGGGCCATTTACTACTTTAAAGAAATTAAGCCTGGGCAGCGCGCAAATCTTTCCTGAGTTCCACCGGTAAAGAGAAGAGCAAGTGCTCCTCCATCTTGGTAATAACTTCAACATCTTCATAGCCACGTTTTTTCAACTCTACTAACAAATCTTCTACCAAAATCTCGGGAACTGAGGCACCGCTGGTTACCCCAACAGTTGCTACACCCTCGAACCATTCATCTCTAACTTGCGAGGCATAATCAATCAGGTAGGAAGCCTTTGTTCCTGATTCTAGAGCGACCTCGACTAAGCGAACAGAATTTGATGAATTTGTGGAACCTACAACAATCAATAAATCGCAATTAGCAGCTATCTCCTTTACCGCTAACTGTCGATTTTGGGTTGCATAACAAATGTCATCACTAGGTGGTGCTTGAAGCAATGGAAAACGTTTTTTAAGTGCATCAACCGTTTGCATTGTTTCATCAACACTTAAAGTTGTTTGAGAAAGCCAAATTAATTTACTTTCATCTTTGACAACAACTTTTTCAACATCATCCAAACCGTCAATCAAAAGCACATTGTCTGGAGCTTCACCAGCTGTTCCTTCAACTTCTTCGTGTCCTTCATGACCGATTAAAAGAATTTGGTAATCCTCAGATGCAAATCGGCGCACTTCATGATGAACTTTTGTGACTAGCGGACAGGTTGCATCAATAGTTTTTAGAGATCTGGCTGCAGCTTGTTCGTGCACAGCAGGTGAAACACCATGAGCTGAGAAAATTACAGTTGCACCTTCAGGAACTTCATCAGTTTCATCAACAAAAATCGCGCCTCGCGCTTCAAGAGTCTGGACTACATGAATGTTGTGGACAATCTGTTTTCGCACGTAGACAGGTGCACCGTATAGATCTAGCGCTTTAGTTACAGTCACAACTGCTCGATCAACGCCAGCACAATATCCACGTGGGGCAGCAAGAAGTACTTTTTTGCCCCCGGCATTACCGACTAACTGGGCTGACTCGATTGCCTCACTCATCTTCCAATCATATTGTGACCGTGCCCAGATACGCTTATCGAGTGAGCGACGAGCAACTCGACCGGGGTGATGATTTATCCCCAACAGCTGACCTCAACGTGCTAACTGTGCGAGAAGTCTCGCAACAAATCGGTGATTACTTAGGTCGCCTTGGTGCTGTTTGGGTCGAAGGTGAAGTGGCTGAAGTAACTTTGCGTCCCGGTTCGTCGATGGCATTTATTCGATTGAAAGACACGAGTGCCGATATTTCACTACAAGTAACTTGCCATAGATCACTTCTCGAAAATGGTGAACCTCTTCCACCAAACGCCAGGATTGTCGCTTACGCAAAAGTAAATTGGTACGCGGTGCGCGGAACCCTCTCCCTGATGGCCAGGGAAATCCGACAAGTTGGAATTGGTGAATTACTTGCGCGCTTAGAAGCTCTGAAAACTTTGCTAGCTAGTGAAGGCTTATTTGCACTAGATCGAAAAAAAGAGTTGCCATTTCTGCCACGAAAGATCGGCTTAATTTGCGGACGCGCAAGTGCGGCTGAAAAAGATGTTGTTGAAAATGTATTACGTAGATGGCCCGGTATGGCATTTGAAATCAAAGAGGTCGCCGTTCAGGGAAGTCAGGCTGTTGTTGAAGTTTCGCAAGCACTAAAGCAATTAGCAAAGGAATCTGAAGTTGATGTAATCATCATTACAAGGGGTGGCGGATCCTTTGAAGATTTGCTTCCTTTTTCAGATGAATCCTTAATCAGATTAGTTGCGAGCATTAAGACACCAATTGTTAGTGCTATTGGACATGAACAAGATTGTCCATTGTTGGATCTGGTGGCAGATTTCCGAGCATCAACTCCTACTGATGCAGCTAAAAAAGTTGTGCCTAGTATTGATGAAGAGGTTGAACGTACTCTTCTTTTAATTCAAAGATTAAACAAGAGGATTAATTCAGTAATTGATTTAGAGATTCAAAAGATTTCAGCACTTACTTCACGGCCAGTTTTGAAGGATCCTCAAGTATTGATTACTTCGAGAGCTGAAGTCACCATTCAATTATTAAATCGCACTCGAAAATCTTTTAAGGCAATTTTGCAAGAGGCCCGAACTGAGCTTAAAGAAGTGCGCGCTCGAGTTCGCTCCCTATCGCCGCAATCAACTCTTGATAGAGGTTATGCGGTTGTTCAAAAGATTAATGGGGATTTGGTACGTAATCCACGTGATGTGAAAGTTGGTGAGTTGGTACAACTTCGTTTAGCAAAAGGTGAAATTGGTGCACAAATAACAGGTGAGGTTCCAACTAAAGCGGTAATTCAAAAACAGAATGAGAAAGAGAAAGGGAAGTAATGGCGGAGAAAAAAGTTGCGAAAGAGTTAAATTATGAGGCTGCACGAGACGAACTTGCGAAGGTCGTTGCCGAACTTGAAGCCGGTGGCACCTCACTCGAGGAATCACTTGCTTTGTGGGAACGTGGCGAACAGCTAGCGAAAATCTGTAACACCTGGCTCGAAACTGCCAAGAAAAGATTAGATGAGGCGAGTAATTAGCAGCAGGTGAGGCTGCAAAAAAGAGCGTATTCTTGAGCACATGGCTCCAGAATTTAACTACTCAGACTTATTGCCGATTGGGCCAGATCAATCCGAATACCGCTTTCTAGGCAACGAGGGCGTTGAAGTTGTTGAAGCTGCAGGTCGCACCTTTATTACGGTTTCCGCAGAAGCGATCACAAAACTTACCGAAGAAGCTATTCACGACATAAATCACTATTTACGTCCAGCTCACTTGCAACAACTAAGAAATATTATTGATGATAAAGATGCATCTGCTAATGATCGATTTGTTGCGTTAGATTTATTAAAAAATGCGAATATATCTGCTGGTGGAATTTTGCCAATGTGCCAAGACACCGGAACTGCTCTTGTGATGGGAAAGAAAGGGCAACACGTTTTAACAACTGAGCGAGATGAAATTTCAATCTCCCGCGGAGTATTCAACGCTTACACAAAATTAAATTTGCGCTACTCGCAAATGGCACCTGTAACAGTTTGGGAAGAGAAAAATACTGGTTCAAATTTACCCGCCCAGATTGAAATTGGCGCAGATACATTGCACCCTGATGAGTACCAACTTCTTTTCATTGCAAAAGGTGGAGGAAGTGCAAATAAAACATTTTTGTATCAGGAGACGAAGGCGATTCTAAATCCAACATCATTTATGAGTTGGCTAGAAGATAAATTGGTTTCTCTGGGAACCTCTGCTTGTCCTCCGTATCATTTAGCTATTGTTATTGGCGGAACAAGTGCTGAACACACTGTGAAGACTGCAAAATTAGCAAGTACAAAATATCTAGATTCACTTCCATTACAAGGCGATGCAAAAACTGGACATGCCTTTAGAGATATTGAATTAGAGGCTCAAGTTTTAGATCTCACAACCAGAATTGGTATTGGTGCCCAGTTCGGAGGTAAGTACTTCTGTCACGATGTCAGAGTCTTACGTTTACCTCGTCACGGTGCGTCGCTTCCAATTGCAATCGCTGTTTCCTGTTCTGCGGATCGCCAAGCGTTAGCAAAAATCACTAAAGAGGGCATTTTTATTGAGAAATTAGAACGCGACCCAGCCAGGTTTTTGCCAGAAACTACTGACCAACATCTTGATGACGATGTAGTAAAAATCAATTTAGACCGTCCGATGAAAGAAGTACTTGCTGAGCTTTCAAAATATCCAGTAAAAACTCGACTTTCATTGACTGGAACTCTGGTGGTCGCACGAGATTTGGCACATGCGAAATTAAAAGCTTTGCTTGATGAGGGAAAACCACTTCCTGATTACATGCTCAATAATGCGGTCTATTACGCAGGTCCGGCTAAGACGCCTGAAGGTTTTGCTTCAGGCTCTTTTGGTCCAACTACTGCAGGCCGGATGGATTCATATGTTTCCCAATTCCAAGCAGCTGGTGGATCGATGATTATGTTGGCAAAAGGAAATCGATCATCCGCCGTAACTAATGCTTGTAAAACTTATGGTGGATTTTATTTAGGTTCTATTGGTGGTCCGGCTGCAAGGTTGGCCCAAGATTGCATTAAGAAAGTTGAAGTTCTTGATTATGAAGAATTAGGAATGGAAGCTATTTGGAAAATTGAGATTGCAGATTTTCCAGCATTTATTGTTGTTGATGATAAAGGAAATGATTTCTTTGCAGAACGACAAACAACTGTTGCGATTGGGAAACGTCCCGAATAAACGCGGATTAATAAATTAGAAGAGTTTGTTTCTTAATACATATTTATGCGATAAAAAGTACTTAAAGCTTTACAAGGTGTTTGGTAACGGACCTTGATGTATTTCAATCCCCAAGTCATTTGAGTAATTGGATTGGTGCGCCAATCCGATCCGATCGATTCGTACTTAGTTGCCGGATAGGCCTGCGGGATTCCGTGTGCTCCGGTGACTTTGTTGCGCGAGCGGTAATTCCATCTACTTTCTTTTGTCCAAAGTTTGTTAAGGCAGGTGTATTGCGCATCTCCCCAGCCATATTTGGCTTTAGCCATGGCTTTGCCGACAGTTCGGGCGCCCTTAGGGGTTTTCGCCTTCTCCACCAATTTCAAGGTGTTGATCGCCCCAGCGATAGTGGAAGGTGTGACCCGACTGGTCGTCGCGACCTTGGTAGAGATCCACACGGTTGGGGTCGAAAGCGCTTCTGCGGCAACCGGAGTTGAGTCAGCTGACCCACTCTGGTCGGGCGAAGCATTGGAAACTGCTGGCTGGACTGATTGGCTGGTTTGTTCTGGTTCGGTATTTAAATTTGCAGGTGCGGGGATCACGTTAGTTGAAGTATTTAAAAGTTGAGTAGGCGTGCTTTCGTCGCCGAGTGCCGGTGCGCTCAGTAGAAGGGTCGGCAAAAGTGCGAAAACTAATCCGCGTACGACATTGCTTCGCATCATGCACACCTCCTAATCCTTCTAGCCTTGTTTCTTCTTCGGTTTCAAATCTCGCTATCCGACTTTCGCCGGACAGCGCCCCGCCTAGCCACCAATTTTCATGGCAATTTGGTGGGGGGAAGGCTCTACCATCCCAAACCGCGCCCCTTGGCGGTCAAATCTAAATGGCCTTTTTTCTCTGTGAGTTTCCCAAAAATTAACCTGTGGAAAAGTATTTATGCAGGTCAGAGCCTTTTCACTAAAAATATGAGAGATAGCCGACATTCCTGCGCTCCCCAGTAATTCGATATTACGTGAGGACCGGAGGAGGTCTACATTTGAGACAACTTCCTTGAAGGAGGGCTGATTAATTTGGAAATTATCTTTCATCTTCGAAAAGCTACGATCGCCGCAGATTTTAAAAAGATCGCCACTGAAAAAATCAACTCGTTGCAGCGACTGCATGTGAAAGTCGATCGAATTGAAGTCGAAGTAATCCATGAAGGGAATCCAAGCCAAGGCAAACGCTCGCACACCGTGATCATCACCTCGCATGGCTCCGGTCCATTACTCCGTGCCGAAGCTGCAGCCTTCAATGACCTAGCCGCTTTTGATGAAGCGATTCGAAAGGTCGAATTACAGCTCCGTAAAAGACATGAGCGCGCAGCCGACCATAAGCGCGAGAGTGTGCGGCTAATCCCTGTAGACCCCGAGCTGCTCTAGGCCGCACTCCGGTTACGCTTAAACCATGAGTCACGCTCACCGGCCATGGGGATATCAGCCGCCAGAAGAAGGTCATTCCCCTGATTGGAAGTTGCATCCCCAGACCGAGGCGATCCGAGCCGGTACCGAGCGAAGTGGTTTTGGTGAGACCAGCGAGGCGATGTATTTAACAAGTGGTTTTACCTATGACAATGCAGAACAAGCCGAACATGCTTTTATCGATGAAGTCGATCATTACGTTTATAGCCGTTTCGCAAATCCAACTGTTGCCATGTTTGAAAAACGCCTTGCAGCAATCGAAGGTGCGGAATTTTGCGTTGCAACTGCAAGTGGCATGGCGGCGATGTTTGCATCTGTTGCTTCAATAGCGAGTGCCGGTGATCGAGTTGTAGCTAGTGCATCTATGTTTTCTTCTTGCCATGTTGTGCTCACTGAAATTTTGCCGCGTTGGGGAATAACAGTTGAATTAGTAAAAGGTAATGATGAAAAAACTTGGGCCGCTGCACTCGCTCAGCCAACAAAAGCAGTTTTTATCGAAACGCCAAGTAATCCACTTCTTGAAATTGTTGATATCAAGATGGTCAGTGATTTAGCGCATAAAGCCGGTGCACTTGTGATTGTAGATAACGTCATGGCATCCCCGGTTTTGCAAAAACCACTACAACTTGGTGCGGATGTCGTTATGTACTCAGCGACCAAACACATAGACGGTCAAGGACGAGTGCTTGGCGGCGCAGTTCTCGGAAATTTTGAATATATCCATGAACATTTCTTACCTTTCTTCCGTCATACCGGCCCAGCCATTAGTCCTTTCAATGCTTGGGTCTTGCTCAAATCCCTTGAAACTATGGAGATGCGCGTTGAGCGGATGAATTCAAATGCACAAGAGATCGCCGAGTATTTAGATGCACATCAAAATATAAGTTGGGTTAGATATCCAGGAATAGGATCACATCCGCAATTTAAAACTGCTCGAAGCCAGATGAGTGGTGGTGGCACAACAATTAGTTTCGAAATCAAGGGCGATCAAAAACGCACCTTCGAAATTATGAATAAATTACATGTAATCGATATTTCAAACAATCTGGGAGATAGTAAAAGTTTGATTACTCACCCAGCATCAACCACCCATCGCCGACTTTCACCAGAAGTTCGTGCCGAGATGGGCATAACTCAATCTGTTCTACGGTTATCAGTTGGACTTGAACATCCAAGTGATCTACTACGGGATTTGGATCAAGCTTTAACTTCTTAATCTCTACTTAGTGCGGTAGCCAGCCGGACATTTTGGAGCGGTACCAGACACTTTGCGTGTTAACTTACCTTTAGAGCAGGTAATAGTTTTTATGGCTTTTTTAATAGCGACCTTCTTAACTGGCGCCGTAACACTTGTAGTCGACACCGCAGGTTCAATAACTTTCTCCTGAGTTAACTTAACTTGGATTGTTGGTTGCGAGTAATTAAAACCATTAGCAGACAACTTGATAAACCCATTACTTTCATTTAAGAAACTTGTTTCTACTGTTGTCTTCGCAGATGTACTTATGACTGAAATTGATGCTTTGAGTGGGGCTTTAGAAAAACCGTACATACATCGAGCTACTTGTGAATTCATCACTAAGTCATAACTTCCCAGCAAATCTTCACCCGTAGAAGTTAAATGTGGCGCAGCTACTTTGTACTCTAAGGATTGCGAATCAGTATTGAACAGAGGAGGTCCAGATGAATACATAGATGCATTTGTGGTGACTAATCCAGCAATGCCACTCTCGAGTTTTGTACATCTTTCAACATCGCCCTTAGCGTCACCATCAATGGTTGAGATAGCCCAAGCTGATGGCATTGCAGCAGCACGATCTCCGAGCAGTGGTAGCCAACTCTTCAACTCTGCCAATGTGTCATCAGTAAAGACTGAATTTGTGTCATTTAGTACTGAGATCTTCGTCAGATCACCATTCACTGGCCCGAAATAACTTGCTCCGTATCTTGGTGTTTTGGAATATCGAAGTTTCAAATCTTCTGGCAGTGAAGCTGTATCAACCCAACCAAAAACCGTTGGAACTTTTATGGGGTTAGCAATTACTGAAAAATTCATCACTCCATCTTTGATCTCACTGGTGATTTCAGGGGTTTTAAATCTTCCATGCCACCAACCTGTTAAAGAATTTTTGAATTTGGCACTAAACCCGAAAGCGAATCCTTCTGGAAATGCTTGAATTTTTAAACACTTAGTAGTTGTGGCAAATTGGCAGCCAGGATCAATACCGTCTCCGTTAGTCTCACCGTAAGAGGTGTATCTCGGAGCATTTATGGAAACTCTGCTGGGATAAAAATTACCTGAAGTAATTGTTACTGGAAAAATGCCAGCTCTCGTTCGATTAAACTCATATTTATGGACGCCATTTCCATTCCCCTGCATTTCAACTTTTAGCATGTACTTGTCTCCACCAACGTGCGGAGCCTCAGGTACAGAAAAAATTAATGGCGACCCACCCGTCGGTAATCCTTTTGTTGAATCACCCACGAAATCATAATTAACTAAACTTTCAACTGGCCCTTCATAAATAACTTTTAACTCTTTACCCGCTGCGTTTCTAGCAAACATATTACTTACACACTCACTCGTAATTTTTTCATTGCATAGTTGTAAATTGGCACTAATTTTTTGAGTTACTGTTTTTTCGCAAAGTGGGTCAGTAAAAGATTTACAAGCAGTAATACTTTCTACCTTGTCTTGACTGCCATCTAATGAAATTAAGAAGGAAGAAAATCGCAATAGCTCTGCAGATTGCTGGACTAAAATTCCATATTGGCCAGGCTTTGTAGAATCTGCACCTTCCCATTGTTCATCAATTGTCTGCGCAACATCAGCCGTTGCGGTTGTTTGGAATGAAATCAGCAGGCTCGCAGTAAGTAGGGCTATCGGTAGCTTTTTAAGGCTCACAATCGCTCACCTCTTCACTGCATCAGTTCAGCAACTTAATGAATAAGGCTACTTGAAAGGTCGAGATTGGGCTGGTGGCGGGTAAAGGATTTGAACCTTTGAAGGCAGAGCCGGGGGATTTACAGTCCCCTCCCATTGGCCGCTCGGGCAACCCGCCAGGGGATGAGAGCGGGCCAAGATTACCACCGCTGCCACTGCTCAAAACCCCCTCTAAAAACCCCTATTCGCTGCTACTGACGCACCCGTATCGTTTACCACTAAACAACTAGGGGGCAGACAAATGATTAGAAAAGCGTTCATGATGAGACTTCAACCCGGTGGTCTTGCGATGTACAAAAAATATCATGACGAGGTTTGGCCTGAATTAGTTGCTGAAATTGAACGCCAAGGTATTGCGAAGATAACTATTTTTGAAAATGATCCAATTCTTTTTATGTACTCAGAAATTAATGATCTCGAATCATGGAATCGTTTATGGCACTCTGAAATTCATGAAAAGTGGGGCGAAATCATGAATCCTTACATGGAGTTTAATTCAGAAGGATTAGTAGATGCCAAAGAGGTACGTGAGATTTTCCACTTGCAAACTAAAGCTTGATATTTTCGATCATTTCCCTTATCTCAGGGTAGTCACCTTCACGAGCCAATATCTTCTCTAAATCTTTAACTGCCATTGCTGTCTTTCCCATAGCTTTGTAGCACTTAGCTCGCTCAACCAATGCTCGATTTAGCACCTCTTCGTTAAGTGAGCGTTTTGCAATGACAGTTTTAAAAACTTCAATAGCGGCATCATTAAAGCCTTGTAAGGTGAAAGCCACGCCCCGAAATATCTGAAGCATGCCAGAAGTATCACTTTCAATTTCGATATCTTCCGTTGCAGAAATAACTTCGTCGTACAATTTCAAATCTATATTCAACTCTGCTAAAGAAATTGCGGTGAAAGGGGTTTGATCTAAAGATTTTACAACATCCTTGGCCTCTTGGATTTTCCCAGTTTGCTGCAAAACCTCTGAATACAGAAGTCCGAGTGCCGTAATGTTAAAAGGATAAGGACTTGATATCCCCCGAGTAATTTGTACTTGAGGATACATCCGAGAGAAATACTTATCTACGATGTAATTTTCAAATAATTCTTTACGTTTTTCCCATAACTCGGTCATCCAAAGTTCGCCATCAGTCACAGATTCATCATTTCTCATCGCATGAATTGCGGCGATAGCTAAACATGGAAGTTCAAGCAACGGAAATTCGCGTGCTAGTAATTGTGTCTGCCTAATAACTTTTTTGTCTGGCCATTTATTTTCTTCATCAAATGCTGCAAGCAAGAACTTATGAAATGCGCGCTCCCTTTTAGTAGCAATCAATCCAGGAGTTGGGGCTGGGGTTTGTACTGCACTGGCAACCTCTGCCGCTTGAGCTTGTTTGATCCTTGGCTGCGATTTAGTTCCCCTAAGTGAGGTCCGTTCAACGTTGTATAAACCAGTTCCAGGTAATCCAACTGAGGAATAAACCTGTCCTTTCGTATTAACAGATATTCGGGCCCCTGGGACACCAACTGATAATCCCAAAGCACTTTTGCTGAAATTCAATCGAACTCCAGGGATTAATTGCATTGAGCGCCTAAAACGTAAAGACATGATTTAACTTTAACGCAATTATTTGAAAAAAGAAGATATTAGAATTTATAGGTGATTCAGAGTAATATGACCACAATAATATTTGAAAGGCATATTTAAAATGGCAGATTTCAGTTTTGATATTGTTTCTAAAGTCGATTACATGGAACTTGATAATGCTCTGAATCAAGCCGATCGTGAATTAACCACCCGATTTGATTTCAAAAATACCGGTGTAAAGATTGAAAAAGATGGCGAAAAGATTTTGATTGAGGCTCAAACCGAAGAAAGAGCAAAAGCGGCTCTCGATGTTTTCAAAGATAAATTGATTAAGCGTGGAGTTTCTCAAAAACATATCGATCCAGGTCTTCCAGTTTTATCCGGAAAGATTTACAAGATTGTTGTGCCGATTAAAGAAGGCATCTCCCAAGAACATGCTAAAAAACTTGCAAAATCTTTAAGAGATGAAGGTCCCAAAACTATTAAGACTCAAATTCAAGGAGATGAATTACGGGTAAGTTCAAAGAGTAAAGATGATCTTCAGGAAGCGATTGCTTTTGTTAAAGCCCTAGATTTAGATTTCGCTCCTCAATTTACGAACTTCCGTTAATAAATTGACTAGGTACCGCACTGGGCTGGTCTATGGAGTCGCTGCGTATGTAATTTGGGGATTGCTACCGCTGTATTGGGGCGCAATGGGAAAGACAAAAGCCTTTGAGATAATTTCCCACCGCGCAGTTTGGTCACTACTGGTTTGTTTTATTGCTCTTGCTTTTCGCAAAGAATTCCGTAGTGCATTTAAAGCGTTAAAAAATCCACGCACTCTTGCTTTACTTGCACTGACCTCTGGGCTTCTCTCGGCAAACTGGGCTATCTATATCTGGTCTGTGACTGTTAATCGAGTCGTTGAAGCATCTCTTGGCTATTACATAACTCCATTGGTCAACGTCGCTTTTGGGGTATTTATGCTGCGCGAAAAAATGCGACCACTTCAATGGGCTGCGGTTTCAGTGGCAGCGATCGGCGTCGCAGCACTCACTTTTGACTTCGGGCATTTGCCATGGATTGCTCTCGGTTTAGCTGTTTCGTGGGGACTTTATAGCGTCATCAAGAAATCTTTACCGGTGACTGCGTTGCAAGGGCTAACAGTCGAAACATTGATCGCAATGTTCCCCACTCTTACATATCTTTCGATGCTGCAAGTTAGTGGTGATGGTGCGTTTGGAAAGAGTTTATGGCTCTCATTGGGATTGGCTGGAGCTGGAATTGCTACTGTCGCTCCCCTGTTATTTTTCAATGGCTCAACAGTGCGCTTACCATTGTCTGTAGTTGGCTTACTTCAATACATCACACCAACAATCATGTTCATAATTGGAGTAACCGTTAATGGAGAAGCAATGCCATTAGCGCGCTGGATTGGATTTTTTGCTATTTGGGTTGCTTTAATATTTTTAGGTAGTGATTTATGGAAATCAGGAAGAGCGAGTAACCAAGGAATCGCACAAAGTTAAAAAGGCTGAAGTAGTTTCATTAACTGGCAATAGTGATAACAATTTCCGAGAATTTTCAGCGTACTGCAACGCTATGGTGCGTGCATCTTCTAAGGCTGGATGAGCCCTAAGAGAGGTTAAAACTTCTGCTACTTCACTCTCATCAGAAATCGGAGCAGCCAATGAGGCAATTAACTTTTGATCTTCTGGACGATTAGCTTTTTGAACGAGCAAAGTCACTAATGTCGGGACGCCTTCACGCAGATCGGTTCCTGGTGTTTTTCCTGATTCATTGGTCTGGCTTGCAATATCAATAACGTCATCGGCTAGCTGAAAAGCAATTCCAATCTCTTCACCAAATGTGGTTAGAGCTTCAACTACTTGTGTAGGTGCTCCAGATAACAGAGCGCCAAATCGAATGCTGGTTCCAAATAGTGAACCTGTTTTATCTGCTATCACTGAAATGTAATGCTCTAGTGGATCAACGCCATTTTGCGGACCTTGAGTCTCCTTAATCTGCCCAATGACTAATCTTTCAAAAGTACGCGCTTGAAGTCGAACCGCTTCAGGTCCTAAATCCGCTAATAAATCAGAGGCTTTTGCGAACAGGTAATCACCGGTAAGAATTGCAACAGCATTACCCCAGCGCTCATTTGCACTTTCCACTCCACGACGTAACGGTGCTTCATCCATAACATCATCATGGTAAAGCGTTGCAAGATGCGTTAATTCACAGACAACTGCAGCCTCTATTACTTGGCGTTCTCCTGTACTTCCATAATTCGCCGCGAGCAAAGTAAGAACAGGGCGCAATCTTTTTCCACCGGCAACAATTAAATGGCGAGAGGTTTCGTTTACAAAAGGGTATTCGCCTTCAACGTGAGAAAAAAGCAATTTCTCTACTAAATCTAAACGTCTAGTGAGATCTTGCTCAATCTCAGGAGCTAGATCTGGAAGTTTCGCCATTTGCTAACCTGCAAAAAATGCAAGTGAATTAATAGCTGAGATAATTGGTTGAGGATAAATTCCCATTACCAATGTAGCCACAGCACAAATTGCAATAGTTGCAACAGTTACTGGTGAAGGAATCACTACTGAAGTACCATCTTCAACAGGATCGCTAAAGTACATTAAAACAATAATGCGAACATAAAAGAACGCTGCAATTGCGCTAGCAAGTACTCCGACAACAACGACTGAGATATTTCCACTCTTATACGCGGCCGAAAAGATTGCAAACTTTCCAACAAAACCGCTTGTAAGTGGAATTCCGGCTAGTCCTAGCAAGAAGAGAGTAAAAGTGCCTGCAACTAGTGGTGAACGCTTGCCTAAGCCCGCCCAGCGGTTCAAATCACTTACTTCCCCACCAGAATCACGCACCAACGTAACAATTGCAAAAGTTCCAATTGTTGCAAAACCATAAGTGAATAGGTAAATCAATGTCGCATTTAAACCATCTTTACTCAACGCGATAATGCCTGTTAGTAAGAATCCAGAATGTGCAATCGCAGAGTAGGCGAGAACACGTTTAACATCTTTTTGGGCAATTGCAATAACAGTGCCGATTGCCATAGTTGCAATAGATATTGCAATCAAAATTGGGCGCCAGCTCCAAACTAAACCGCCAACTGCGAAATAGTAGATTCGAATTGCAGCACCAAATGCTGCGACTTTTGTTACTGCCGCCATAAAAGCCGTTACTGGAGTTGGAGAACCTTGATAAACGTCTGGCGTCCAAGCATGGAATGGGGCAGCTGAAACTTTAAACAGTAATCCGACTGTAAGTAGCGCTAATCCAATTAGTAGAAACTCATCGCTTCCACCAGATTCAACAATTGACTTGCGGATTCCATCAAAAGTTGTGCTTCCGGCTTGACCGTAAATAAATGCTGAGCCGAAGAGGAAGAAAGCCGATGAGAATGCTCCTAGTAGGAAGTATTTAAGAGCTGCTTCTTGGGAAAGTAATCTGCGACGCTGCGAAAGCCCAGCCATCAAATAAAGTGGCAGTGATAAGACTTCTAAAGACACAAAAAGTGTCAATAAATCATTTGCAGTAGGGAAGATCATTGCTCCGGATATTGCAAAAAGAGTTAATGGGAATACTTCGGTTTGCTGCAATCCAGAGACCAGCGCTTTTTGTTCTTCATTTGAACCTGGAATCGCAGCGGCTTGTGCTGTGAACGACTGAAAGCCACGCTCTGCAATTAGAAGTAAGCCTAAGAAGCCAAAAATCAGTACCGAGCCTTGTAAAACAATTGCGACTCCATCGATCGACATGGAATTAACAGCAACTTTTGAGTTTGAGTTACGAATCAAAACTAACTGTAAGAAAGATAGAGCAACTGCAGCAAAAGAAGTTCCTACTTGCAATATATAACGGTAGCGACGTGAGACAAATGCCTCAATAAGTACTCCAATTAATGCAGCAGCCAAAACGATCAGAATTGGTCCAAGCATTCCGTATTCAATATTTGGGGCGTTCATTACTTTCCTCCCGTAATTCCAGTAATTTCGAGGGCTGAAAGCGTGGCACTAGCCGCTGGATTGATTACATCCAATAATGGTTGAGGATAGAAACCAAAGAAAATAATGATCGCTATAACCGGAGCAATGGAAACTTTTTCACGCAGAGTTAAGTCAGTTAAATTCTCATTGCCTGGTGTTGTTGGGCCATGCAACGCACGTTGTACTGGAATCAAAATATAAAGAGCCGCAAAGATAATTCCGATGGTTCCAATAATTGCTGGAATTGGATAACGCTCAAATGTTCCAATTAGAACCAGGAATTCGCTTACAAAGGAGGAAAGGCCAGGCAAAGCCAAGCTCGACATTCCTGCTATGAAGAATGACCAAGCCATTATCGGCGTGACTCTTTGCAATCCTCCAAAATCTGAAATTCGCTCAGATTTTCGACGTGAAATCATCCATCCGGCAATTAGGAACAACGCCGCGGTTGAGAAACCATGATTGATCATGTACAAAGTGGCACCAGAATGTGATTGCTGCGTGAATGCAAAAATGCCAAGTGTTATAAATCCAAAGTGTGAAATAGATGTATATGAAATCAACGCTTTGATATTTCCATCACCAGAAGATATTCCTTGAGCAATAGCCAAAAAAGCCCCATAGAAAATTGAGATTAGGGAAAGCACAATAATTGTTGGGCCAAACTCTTTGGATGCTTCTGGAAAAAGAGAAAGGCAGAAGCGGATCATTCCGTAAGTGCCTACTTTGTCTAAAACACCAAGCAGCAGAACCGAGGTTCCAGGTGTAGCAGCACGTGCGGCATCCGGTAACCAGGTATGGAATGGCCATAGCGGCGCCTTAATTGCAAACGCGATAAAGAAACCTAGGAATAACATCCGCTGGGTTACTGGATCAATTGTTAATTGTGAAAGCGCAGTGACATCGAAGGTAGGTGCTTCTAATTGATTCCCACTAATTACATACAAACCAATTATTGATGCGAGCATCAAAAGTCCGCCAAATAATGAGTAAAGCAAGAATTTCACTGCTGCAGCGGCTTTCTCCCCGGTTCCATAACCACCTATAAGGAAGTAAACCGGTATGAGCATTGCTTCAAAAAATACGTAGAAGAGGAAAATGTCGGTAGCAGCAAAAACTCCTACGATCATTGTTTCAAGAATAAGAATCAAGCCAAAGAAGTTCTTCACCGACCAACGGCCACCTTCGGCTTCATGCCAGCACGCTGCTATAACTATTGGAGTTAAGACAAGCGCTAGCAAAATCAACAGCAGTGATATTCCATCGACGCCTAATGCGTAATTAATCCCAAAAGCTGGAATCCATTGATGTTTTTCAACAAACTGGAATCCTGTTACTGAACGATCAAAGGACAATGCCGTTCCCAATCCAGCAATGGCCACAACTATGGAAACTGCAAGAGCTACTTGCTTAGCCAGCAAATCGCTACCTTTAGGCAGTAAAAACACTGCTGCACTACCAACAAGTGGAAGCAGGC
>Ga0209297_1000884_pt1 | contig 18186 bp, 8 predicted proteins | sample S_130805_MF_Meta_FD_187322 | JGI IMG/M metagenome (GOLD analysis project Ga0209297, IMG submission 187322) | Freshwater microbial communities from Lake Simoncouche, Canada to study carbon cycling - S_130805_MF_MetaG (SPAdes) (version 2) | ecosystem: Environmental > Aquatic > Freshwater > Lake ...
TTACAGGTAGGCGCGGCGGTTTTAGCCAATTGCGCCAAGCGGGCGGCATTTCTGGTTACCCAAGTCGTGAAGAAAGCGCGCATGACTTCATCGAAAATAGTCATGCATCAACCGTGCTCAGTTATGCCTACGGTCTTGCTGTTGCTCGCGACGCGGGTCAAACACCAGATCGAAACCATATCGTTGCCGTGATCGGCGACGGGTCGATGACGGGCGGCATGGCGTATGAAGCGCTCAATAATCTTGGCCACTCGAGCAAGCGAGTCATCATTATTCTCAACGACAATGGTCGTAGTTATGCGCCAACGATTTCAAATCTTTCCCAAGGTGCGCCAGGCGAGCGGAAAACAGGAATGCTTTCCAAAACACTCATCAAGATTCGAATCAATCCTGTGTATGTGCGTCGCCAACGCAAGATCGAAAAATTTCTCAAAAATATTCCCCTTATCGGCACACAGGCCGAGCGAGGAATGGAAGCGTTCAAAGCTGGCATTCGAGAGTTTTTGCAACCTCCTGCTTTTTTTGAAGCGCTCGGTGTTCGCTACATCGGTCCAATTGATGGTCACGACATTGAAGCAATGGAACAAGCATTTTCTGCGGCCGAGCAACGTGTCGAAGAAGGTCCTGTTGTCGTACATGTGATCACCGAAAAGGGTCGCGGCTACTCGCCCGCCGAAGACGATGACGAAAAACATTTGCACGATGCACCGATATTTGATCCAATTAATGGTCCGCCAAAATCAGTGCCAACTGGTTACACCGAAGCGTTTGCCGACACCATCATCAAACTTGCTGAGCAAGACGCGCGCATTGTTGCAATCACTGCTGCAATGCCCGGGCCAACAGGTCTCATTCAGTTTCAAGAACATTTTCCAGATCGCTTCTTCGATGTCGGCATTGCCGAACAACACGCAGTTACTGCAGCTGCCGGCATGGCCATGGGTGGCATGCGCCCGGTCGTTGCGCTGTACTCAACATTTCTCAATCGTGCATGGGACCAAGTTGTCTATGACGTTGCGATGCATCGCTTGCCCGTTATTTTCTGTCTCGATCGCTCGGGCATTACAGGTGACGACGGCCCAAGCCACCACGGTGTTTACGACATGGCACTACTCTCCAAAGTGCCCGGCATGCGAGTACTCGCACCATCGAGCACTCAAGACTTGCAGCAGATGCTGAGCGATGCCATTTCGCTTGCCGACACTGGCCCAGTTGCTATTCGGTACCCAAAGGGCTTGGCTCGCAATGTCGATGAGAACGACATCGGCTCAGGCCTACAGGCACGCAAACTTGTCGATGGCACAGCCAAGCGCGTCTGCATCTTGGCAATCGGCAAACTCGTGGGTGCCGCTCTCGAGGCTGCCGAGACCCTCAAGGCCAGCAATATCGATGTAACGGTGTGGGACGTGCGCTCCTGTGCGCCACTTGACCAAGTGATGATCGCCGACGCCATGCAACACGACGTTGTCATCACCGCCGAAGATGGCATTCGAGACGGTGGTACCGGTATGACGATCCAGAGCATGATCAACGACCTAAGTCGCACATCAGCAGGACATAAACGCCCCATAGTCCAGGTGCTTGGCGTACCCACAACGTTTGTGCCAACCGCCAAACCCAATGTGATCCTTCATCAAATGGGCCTCGACTCTCAAGGAATTATTTTAACTGTGAAGGACTTGGTAGATTCGCAATAGTCATGAGTCACGATTCTGGCAACGTCATCAATGTGGACGGCAGAGACCGCCGACCATGGGCACTCATCAGCAGGACAAAATTACTTGATGCTGCTGTAGCCGAAATTGCTGAGCGCGGTTATGACCGAGCTCGTTTGGTTGATATTGCTGCTCGCGCCGATCTCACTGTTGGTGCAATTTACAACTGGTACAAAAATAAGTCCGAGCTCTTTAACGCTGCACTCGAGCACGCAATCACCGAACAGCAAGAGTCCAATCTGAATTTTCTCAATAGTGAATTGAGCAAATCACTCAATGGCGTTTTTAGCTCTCATTGGATGCTTCTGGTTGCGGCATTAGCCCCGAGGCAAGGACAAGATACCGGGCCGACTGATACACAGAAAATGCTGTTGGAAGCCCTCACTGCATCGTGGCGTGAAGAAGAGTCACAACATTCCATAGAGCCTCACCTTTCGGCCCTCCTCAGCCAGTATGAAAATGTTGTGCAGGTAGCGATGGACGAAGGTGCTATTGACTCGACCCTTGATGCAAAATTACTCGCAAGAATGCTTTTTGCTTTTCCAATTGGACTCTCGTTACTCACACTTGCTGGACTTCCAGAAATTAACTCGATGAATTTTATTCCGATCATTCAGCTGCTCGACAAAACTCTTCGCCCTCAATAGTGAAATAATTGAGTAATTAACCAGCCCGCACTGGACGCACTGAGTACACGCTTCCTTTGCCAAAACTCGCTTTGGTACCTGTGCTGAAATCCTGATCCCACGCGGTGGAGCCACCGTCCTGAGAAGAGCTCCAATAGTGACCAGACGTAAAACCAGTACGAATAGATCCAGTCATGCCAGTACACGTTGTAGCTGTGTTGCTTACTTCCAAGTTCCAGGCGTAACGACACAATTGATTAAGTTCATCTGTTGACGGCAAAAACCAGTCGGTCTTACTGCCACCTTGATAGGCCCTTGATGCAGTTGCTGCTTTGCCTGCGGTGCCTGTGTGACCAACAATATACGAAGTGTTTTGATGACCTCTACCAATTGCCGACCCCGCAGTGTAAGTGGGGTTGTTGGTATTCCCTGACCACTCGCATCTTGGATCACTCGTTGATGTACCAGCAGTAGTGCAGTTGGTTTGACTCGCTGGTGATGACGACACAATCCATCCTGCTGGAGCCACTTCTAGGTAATGACAGTTGGTGCCGCAGGCAGAGCCTGTTGAAGTGAATGCTGTTGCAGAGTAATAGAACACAGTGCCACCGCCGCCTCCAGTGCTCACGCCAACAGTGCAAGTCCCGCCGTCTGCACAGGTCGCTGTGGTAACACTTGAGGAAGTAACAGAAACAACGTTAGTGGTTGTGAAGGTCAACGTGTAAGTTCCGTCAGTTGTATGAGTGAGATTCGTGAAAGTCGCAACACCATTAACTGCACTCACCGTGGTCGTACCACCCAACGTGCCACCCGAAGCAGTCGCCGTTACCGAGGCCGTCGAACTCGTCAGAGTGTTGCCTGCACTGTCAACAATCCGAACAACTGGCTGCGTTGTCAGAGCCGACCCTGATGCACCCCCAACTGGCTGAGTGGTGATGCTTAATTGGGCAGGGCCAAATGCACGCACAGGACGCACGTAGTTCGTGTCGCTCTTTTGGGCGGAGCCTTGGAGGCCGGCCCAGACAGCATGGTACCACGCGCGGTAATTGTCAAACTCAGAAGAACTCCAATAAGTGCCAGATGAAAAACCAGGACGAATAGATCCAGCGCTGCTACAAAGCACAGTTGTAGTACCTGTGGTTTGAGTTCGCGCATACTTACACAACTCATTGAGTTCAACTTTCGATGGCAGATACCAGTCGGTCTTGCTGTTGCCCTGGTAAGCGCGAGCTTCAACTGCTGCCGACGTTGCAGCCACGTTTCCTGTTTGGGCGACAATGTCAAGTGAGTTTCGATAACCACTGCCGATCGCGGTGCCGTCGGCACCAGTGACCGAAACTTCTTGATTTCCTTTACCTACACCTGCATCATTATCGGTTGACCAGGAACGAAGGGGGTCACCAGTTGTTCCGGTCAGCCAGTTCGCAGGTGCGGCTTCTAAATATCTGCAGCTCGTGTTGCAATCTGAGCCTGTTGAAGTGAAATTACTTGATGCCACATAGAACACTGTTCCCCCGCCAGGGCCGGTTTCGCCAACTGCGCACGTTCCTCCAGTTGCACAGGTAAGCGGAACTGCAGTTGTGGTGAAGCTTGCCGAAGTGATCGAAGTGAGTGCTGTCGGTGATATCGAAGCGAAGGTCAACGTATAACTGCCGGCAGTCGTATGAGTGAGGTTTGTAAATGTCGCCACACCACTTACCGCGCTTACAGTTGTCGTACCACCCAACGTGCCACCCGAAGCAGTAACCGACACCGATGCAGTTGACGTCGTCACCGTATTCCCTTCACTGTCAACTATGCGCACAACTGGCTGCGTTGCCAAAGCTGAACCCGAAATGCTCCCTACGGGCTGTGTGGTCACGGCTAATGCTGAAGCAACTTGGATTGGCGTTGCAGATGTGCTCGCTGTGGCTGTTCCATCGCCGTTGACATTGACTGCTTTTATTTGAATGTTGTAAACGGTGCCATTCGTAAGTGCTGTCGTTCCATCGCTACTCAGTGTCGAGATAACAATCGGTGATTCTGCTGTACCCGAAGCACGTGATCTAAACGTCGCACCACCATCAGTCGAATATTTGTAACTAGTAATTGTCGACCCGCCATCAGATCCTGCGGTAAACGCAACTGACAATGAGCCACTTGAGGCTGTTATCACGCCAATTATTGGCGCGGATGGCGTTGTCGATGGAGTAACCGCCGATGAAGAAGTCGAGTAGCTGCCTGTGCCAACACTGTTGACTGCCGCAACGCGGAATGTATAACTCGTGCCGTTCGACAAACCAGTCACAATGGCAATTGCTGTTGTTGACGTTCCATCCGCAAACGTTGCCCAAGTAGAACCGGAGTTACTCGAATATTGAACTGAATAATCAGTTATCACTGCACCGCCAGTTGACGTAGGCGCGGTCCATGTCAAAGCCACCTGAGCACCACTTGCTGTACCAGCAACACTTGTTGGGGCACCGGGGGCGCCAATGGGTGTAACAGAACTCGAGGTTGTCGTGCCTCCACTGCCAGCAGCATTTGTTGCACTCACTCTGAATACGTAACTAGTGCTATTCGCTAGCCCAGTCACCGTTGCACCAGTAGATGAAGAAGTTCCATCAGCAAATGTTGACCAACTCGAACCCGAGTTGCTCGAATACTCAACTACGTAGTCGGTAATTGCTGCACCACCCGTTGAAGTTGGAACAGTCCATGTCAAGACCACCTGGGAATCACCCGATGTGCCGGATAGCCCAGTTACTGCACCAGGTGTTGTGAATGAGCGAACTGGTCGCACGTAGCCGGTGTAGCCCTTGAAATAGTTGTCACCACCACAAGCAAGTGTGTTCAATACAAAGCCCCAATAGTTCGGACTCGTATAGTTTGTTGAACTCTTGTAGGTAGCGGAACTTCGAAGACCGGTTACTAATTTCTGAGCGCAAACTTGCGTGAATTCCAAACTTGATGGCAAAAACCAATCCGTAGTGCCGTTCGGAGATACGTAGGCATCTGCTAGATACCCCGCGCCAGAGTTGCAAGGGTACGCAACCATTGCAGCCGTATTTGATTCTCCACTACCGATAGCGGTGCCAACAGCGCCCGAAATCGTTGCATAAATAGTTGAACCACACCAGTCAGCCTTGCTGTCTAAGTCAAATGGAGCTGCCTCAAAATACTTTCCAGTGGAGTTACCGGTTGTCGCTGGAGTGATAAAAATAATTCCACCGCCAGGCCCAACATCACCGACAGCACAATTTGAAGTGCAAGCCGCTACTGGAGTTATTGATCTAGATGAACCTGATGCAGTTCCAGTTCCAGAACTATTAGCAGCTGAAACTTTAAAAATATATGGAGTCCCATTTGTCAGTCCGGTCACTGTTGCAGCGGTGTTCGCAGATGTTCCATCTGCAAAAGTTGACCAAGTAGTTCCTGAGTTACTGGAATACTGCACGACGTAATCAGTTATTGTCGCACCGCCCGTGGAAGACGGCGTCAACCAAGACAATTGAATTTGAGAAGTCCCCGTAGTGCCGACCAAGTCGGTTGGTGCGCCAGGCACTGAAGCAATCGGTGTTGCTGTTGCGGTGCTTGATGCTGCACCATCGCCGTTCGCATTCAAGGCTTTTATCTGAACGCTGTACGAAGTGCCATTAACAAGTGCTGTGGAGCCATCTGAACTTAATGTTGAAATAACAATTGGAGAACCAGTTGTGCCCGAAGTTCGACTCCTAAACGTCACACCCCCATCGGTCGAATACTTGTAGCCCATCAACGCCGATCCACCATCGGAACCAGTAGTGAACGCAACAGACAATGAAGCACTCGAGGCCGTGATCGCACTAATTGTTGGTGCCAATGGTGTTGTTGACGGTGTCACCGAACCGGATATATATGTTGCCCCAGTGCCCACGCTGTTAGTTGCACTCACCCTAAAGGTGTAACTCATGCCATTCGTCAGACCAGTGACCGTTGCACCAGTAGAAGCAGAAGTTCCATCAGCAAACGTTGACCAACTTGAACCCGAGTTGCCTGAATACTCGACTACGTAGTCAGTGATCACTGCCCCACCTGTTGCAGGTGCACTCCAAGTCAAAACCACCTGTGCATTTCCTGGAGTACCAGACAACCCAGTAAGCGCACTTGGTGTCGTTCGTGGCGTTACTGCACTTGATGTTGTAGTGGTACCCGCACCAACAACGTTCGTGGCGCTGACCCTAAATGTGTAGCTTGTGCCGTTTGCAAGACCTGTGACTGTTGCACCAGTAGATGCAGAAACACCATCTACATAAGTGGACCAATCAGACCCATCATTTACTTCAACAACATAATCACTAATCGCAGCACCACCATCAGACGAAGGAGCACTCCAGGTCAAGACAACTTGTGAATTACCAAAGGTAGCCACAAGGTTTTGTGGAGCACTTGCAACAGCTCGAGGAGTCCCACTAACAGATGCTGTTGCGTTACCATCGCCATTTGCATTCACTGCTTTAATCTGTACGTTGTATGCAGTTCCATTAACGAGTGCGGTTGTTCCATTCGAACTCAAAGTCGAAATCACAATTGGTGACCCAGTCGTACCCGAAGCACGACTCCTAAACGTCACACCGCCATCAGTCGAGTACTTGTAGCTCGTAATGGCCGATCCACCGTCTGAGCCAGCAGTAAATGCGACCGACAAGGAAGCGTTTTGCGAGGTAATAGCTAAACCGGTTGGGGCACTTGGGGCAGATTGTGGTGTCACCGAGCTCGACGTTGCCGTTGCACCCGAACCAGCAGCGTTAACTGCTTTCACTCTAAATGTGTACGACGTGCCATTAGCCAAACCAGTCACTGTTGTCGCAGTCGATATTGACAAGCCGTCCGCAAATACCGTCCAGTCATATCCGTCATTGAATTCGACTACATAGTCGGTGACAGCCGAACCGCCATTCGAAATTGGTGCAGACCACATAAGCGCTACTTGAGAGTTTCCTGGTATTCCCGACACACCAGATGGTGCACCTGGTGTCGTTCGTGGCGTGACCGAACTTGATGTACTAGATGATCCAGTCCCCATCGAGTTCACAGCACTCACGCGAAACGTATGACCTACTCCGTTGACAAGCCCAGTGATTGTGGCCGATGTTGATGTTGATTCTCCATCGACAAACGTCATCCAGTCATAACCATCATTAAATTGGATCACGTAGTCAGTAATTGGTGATCCACCATTCGAAGTTGGTGCTATCCAAGTAAGTACGACCAGCGAGTTCCCTGGTGTGCCTGACACACCAGATGGTGCGCTCGGAGTAGTAATTACCGGAACACTTGTAGTAGTCGTCGTCGGTGGAACCGTCGTGGTGGTGGTAGTAGTAGTAGTTGGCGGAACAGTCGTGGTTGTAGTCGTCGGCGGAACCGTCGTGGTTGTCGTCGTTGTAGTAGTCGGTGGAACCGTCGTGGTGGTTGTCGTGGTTGTAGTTGTCGGCGGAACCGTCGTGGTTGTCGTCGTTGTCGTGGTCGTTGTCGTTGTCGTTTCTGGCGCGATGACCCTGACTGTGGTGTTTTGGCAAACAGTGACACCATCCACTGATGTCCATGTTCCGGTGATGCCGTATTCGCTGCATGGTTGGCCGTTGATGTTTTGTGCTGTTACTCGTGCAGCAGCCAAAACGATTCGTGGTGAACAGATAGTTGTTCCAGATCCACCAAAAGCGGTCCAGATGCCGTCAACTCCGCCTACAGAACAGTCACCTCCGACCGTGTTTCGTGCTTGTGCGGTTGCTGCAGCAAGTTGCAACACAGGTGCCGTACACGAACTTGCGTTGGCTTGAATAATCCAGTCCGATGGATACCCAGGCACATCACACGCTCGTGAACCTTCCAACCGTGAAGCCACCACACCAGACGTGGGCACGAACACTGGGTCAGCAACATACGTTGGGTTCGACAAGTCACGCTCTTCAGGCGGAGGCAAACCTTCTTTGATGTTGACCACAGCCAACACCGGTGGCAACACCGCAGTCACAGCATTCAAATCAAGAGCCTGTTCAACAACTTTGACAGTTTCAACACCCTTACTTGACACTTCGTGCACCTGAGTCACATCATCAGCACTTTTCGTGGTGAACACAAACTGTGCTCCACCACTTGAACCATCAGGAACCACCGCTTTTGCAACAATCTGTGGTGTTTGAGCATCAGCAACAACATTCAACTTTTGACCAGTAGCCGACTCAGTCGCAATATTCAACTGTGCAGCACCAATATCAACAACCGTGTTATTACCAGCAACAGCAGCCACCAAGTTTTCACTCGCCACCGTCACCGTCATATTCGGATCATTCACCGAAACACTCGAAGCCGAAACAGTTACTTCAGCATCAGAAGACTCACTCGACACCAACTGCACAACAGCTGTTCCCTGCGACACGAACGCACTCGTAGGACTAGGAAAATTGAGCTTCATATCCGTACCATCAACAAACACCACAAACTCCAACGACTTCTGCGCACCCCCTACAGATGGTTGCGCTCCCAGACTTTTAGGTGGGTTCGGCGGAGCAAAGATTCCACCGATGCTGCCGCCTGAGTCAATAATTCCTGCAGAGCCTTTGATTGGGCGTGAGCTAATACCATCAACCAAAACTCCGTTGCTTGGCGAATAGGTTCCGCGGTCTGTGGTGATTGACCATTGTGTGTCTGTGGACTTGATGACGAGCATTGAGTTCTTGACTTTGGTTTCCGTCACACAAAACGGACACAGCGAACTTGACCGTGCATCCAACGACGTCAAATCAATATCGCCAGCTCCACCAGTCCAAGCTTTTGGATCATTGGCTGGATCACTACCAGAAAACGAAAACTTCCAAGTCTTAGCTTTCAAATCAATCTCTACATAACGATCTTTGCCCGGCCAGTTCGAATCATATAAATGGACGATCGCATGATCAGGATCCGTGAAATCAATCGCATACGGCAACAACGCATGACCACCAGTAGCCGAATATAAACCCATCGAATACTTCAACGCACCAGTTTGAAACGAAGCACCCAACTCATCAACAATTTGACGCAACGATTTCTTTTGCCAACTAGCAGTCTCATCTTGAGTTTCTTTTAAAAACTGTGTTGCAAACGTCTGAAAAATACGGTGAGTGACCTCACCCTCATTTTTCAGCTCAACAGTTTGAGGAGTAGCAGCTTTGTTAAACCTCTTAGATGCTTCAACAACCAAACCCTCGCAATGACCAGACGCACGAGACTGATTCACCATTCGAGCCCAAGCAGCAGCTTCAGCGATCGGATCACACGGATCAACAACCCCACCAACACACGCACCCTCACCAAACATCGCCACCAAATCAGCGCCACCAAATTCCTCAGGAGAACCCTTGGCAGCAAAATTCGCAAACGAATAACCATCAGGCGTAGGCCTCATCGTCGTAGCAACAGCCTCCGCCAACACAGGAGCACTACTCGAACCACCACCACCACACGAAGTCAACAACAAAACAGCAGCAACGCCAAAACCCCCAAACCTGGCAAACCACAGTTTTTGAATCACTCAAAACTCCTGAAAACCATTCAGCCGAATCTCGCTTTTGGCGTATTCAAATTGAATTTTAATTATGTGTTAAATATAGGTCTATAAGCCAATACCTACAAGGGTTTTGATAATAAAAAACGGGCCCACAACATCGCTGTTGTGGGCCCGTTTGCAAACGGATTACTTAACTGAAATTACTTAGTTTCTGTTGCCTTCTTGCGGCGCATGTAACCAATTGCTACCAAGATCAAGAGTGCGATTAACACATAGATGTAAATCGACTTTGATGATCCGGAGGATGACTCTGTCGCACTCTGGGTCGATTTGACCGCAATTTTGTCCTTCATCGTCTTTTCAAACGCGGCATCAGCTCGGTTCATTTGAACGGATAATGACCCAGTCTTCGAACCGTCAGCGGATTTACCAGTTACAGAAATACTTCCTGCCAATTTGCCCACAGGAATTACTGCATACTTCTGACCCTTGGCTACTGTTACATGTTTTCCACCAACTGATATCTGAATTGAACCATCTGTCAAATCTTGTGCAGCAAATAATGCATCGATGCAACCTGCGTCGCACACCATGAATTCAATATCTGACGATATGGAGATTTGAGATGAGCCATCGTCAGTCAGGACGTGACTTGGCAACTCTGTTTTCGGTGTTTCAGGAAGTACTGGTGTATCCACAGGTGTCACAATAATTTTTGACACAGCGTCACCGAACCCGAAATTCAATTCGTACGGGTTTTGGCTCCAAAGACTTCCAGCCACAAGTGTGTACGTACCTTCTGCAAGGAAGGTCTGTATAACGCTTGAGTACGTATTTGAGAATGTTTCTGTGAGAATACCGTCTGTTGTGGATCGACCTACTGTCTGCCCACCGAACATATCTCTATTCACTAAATTCCCATTGGAGTCGAGGAGTGTCAATAGAGTGCTTGTGCAATTCCAGTCCTCCCACGTATTTACATCACCATCAGGGTTCGCACAGCCACCCATTGCGACCATCCACCAAGAGGAGTCGTAACTATATGACTCAGTTTCTTTTGTGTTCGCCTCAGCCCTAAACCATGCACCACCTGCTGGTACGACTACTTCATACGATTGTTCAGGAGTAATGGTTTGGGTTGTGAAGTTCCATTTAAGCTCTGGAGCAACCGTGAGTTCATTTGATGAACCGACTGTTATTTCACCAGGTCCACCATCTCCGATCGCGGTACCACCCCAGTTTGATAATTGAGTTTGAAAACGGACCAAGTAGGTTCCTGCCTCCAAAGAAACGTTGAGCACCGCGGCACTACATAGTCCTGACTCGGGTTGCCACTCTCTTGAAGACGCACCCGCAATTGATTGCTGCCAACTATATGGACCTGTTTCCAATCCAAATGCATTAAACACATTTATGACAGTTGCTGGACATGATCCATCTTCATTTTGGACCGCAGACGTGGTTAATACAACCTCGGTGCTTTCTTCCAAAACCAAACTCTTCTCGGAGTACTTCTCATACTTGAATGAGAATTGAGTTTCTGGAATCTCAATTGCCGGTGCCACATAGCTAGTTAGCTCAATCGATGAATTGACCGTAATTGGCATCGGATTTTCAGGGTTGAAATTAGCGTTTGCAACGTAGACGAAGTAAGTGTCTGCACCCAGCATCGTGTCCACAACTGAAGCATTGCAATTTTCCTCACTACCCAAATTGCTATATGCATCTACACCCGTAAACGTCCAATCCTCAGGTGATGTTCCACGGAGAATCGCGATGTATGACGCGAATTGGCTGCAATCTGTTGCAAAACTATTTGCCGTGATGGCAACTTGTGTTTCTTCAGTCAACACAAAAGTGAAGATGTTGAAATCTTTGTCTGGAGTGAACGAACCAGTTGAATAAGGCAGCGTCGAATAATCCTTTGGTTCGTCTGAAGCACTTTGTGCACAAACACCTTCGGTATCTTCTGGCACACTAAACCCAATCGGTACATTTTGTTCGCGGTCGGTGTTCCAGCCATCAATAAAGGTCTGCGTACCATTTACCAAGTAAAAGTTAAACCAGAATTGCTGACCTTCAGCAACTGTGAAAGAACCACTTGACGCGCATTCCACTAGCGGGTAAACACCAGGGCTGCTCATGTCTTCAATTGCTGCGTTAAAGAGTTCGCCGTTAGGACAATCCCACGAGACGCCGGTTGATGTAAATATTGCAGAGCAATCACTTGTTTCACCAGGAGTCGTGCTATCTGATGACGCGTCAACAGCATCGCACAACGGCTGGTTTTGTGCGTCGAGCAGTGCTTGCTCGAGCATCGGGATGTTTGGTCCTGAATCAACAACGGTTGATTCTGATGGGACAGTTGAGTCTGATGGGACAGTTGAGTCAGTAGTTTCATCTGTTGCTACAACTGTCGAATCTGGTGGAACAGTAGTGTCTCCAGACATCGAACGCACCGCTGGCCTGCGGTATCCACCGGCAGCACTAGTGGTATCTGTTGCATTTGCCGCATCAAGCTCGGCTTGAGCGGCTTCAATTGCTGCATCTTTGTCCTCTTGAGTAGCGAAGCACAAAGCAGAGTTCTTTGTCTTTCCACCGCTCGAAGAGTCGCTACTGCCGCAAGAAGCGACAATAAACATCACAGCGACTCCTAAAGCCACTGCCTTCATGGTTAAAACTTTTCCTGCCTTCATCTGTGCCTCCCCGCATCGTTGCAATTCATGACTTTCACAAATTGAATTCTTATTATCTTTCAGTATGTTAACCCAAAAATGCTTAAGGGTTACCCATACCCTTGAGACAGTAATCGCGCTCAATGATGATTTGTTACATAAAACCCAATGTTCATCTACACTTCACCGTGTGCCACCCCTTGAATCGGAGCTTGATCTCGCCCTTCGGGTTGCCGCAAAGGCTGATGGTGTAAGCCTTTCAGGCTTTTTGTCCCGATCATTTGGGGTCTCTCGCAAGGCCGACAATAGTGAGGTCACCGAGATCGACCGTGCCACCGAACAGACGATTGTTGAAGTGTTTACAGCCGAGAGGCCTAAATACGGCATTTTTGGTGAGGAATATGGGGTTTCTGGTCCAGCCGATGCCGAATTTCAATGGGTCATTGATCCAATCGATGGCACCACCAACTTTGTGCGCGGCGTACCAGTGTGGGCAACGCTCATTGCATTGGTGCATAACGGCGTGCCCGTGTTGGGCGTGGTCTCTGCTCCGGCGATGGGGTTTCGTTGGTGGGCAACGGCAGGAGGCGGCGCCTTCTTCTCGAATGCTGATCGTGATGCCACTCGTATATATGTATCGAAAACGCAAACCATCGCTGAAGCTCACGTGAGCACGACACCCAATGCCGGTTGGCAAGCAGCCGGCGGCATCCCCAAGTTGGTGCAACTACAAACTGATGCATTACGCGCGCGTGGCTTCGGAGATTTTTGGCAACACATGCTCGTCGCCCAGGGCGCCATAGACGTTGCAGTCGATGTGATCGGCTTGGCGCCCTACGACAACGCAGCCATCTACCCCATCGTGCAAGAAGCCGGCGGCACTATCACTAATCGTTTTGGTGTTGCCGACTGGCGTGCAGATTCATCGGTCAGCAGTAACGGAGTTTTGCATTCCGAAACCATTGCCCGCTTGCAATAGGTTGTCTTAATGATCCAGCACAATCAGTGGGCGAATTTGTGGCAACTCGATAAGTCGATTGCCTATCTCAACCATGGCGGATACGGAAGTGTTCCCGTGCATGTTCAAGAAGTGCAAAATACGTTTCAGGATCGCGCAAGTGCCAATCCAAATAAATGGTTTCGCTCTGAGATGCCCAATTTGCTAGTTGAGGCACGACACATTGTTGCCTATTGGTTTGGCGTTGCTCCAGAACACTTTGCGTTTGTTCCCAATGCATCACAGGGCGTGATCACCGCAGTGCAGGCTTTGGTCGATGATGCAACTGCCCAAAAACAACAGGTGCACCTGATTGCAACTTCACTTGGTTATGGAGGCGTGCTGCACGGCATGCAACACATTGCTGCGCGTAGCAATGCAACATACAGCGTTGCCGACTTGGTGTACCCCACAGACGTAAGCGCCGAAGTGATCTCGTCGCGTATTCGTGCGTTACTGCCAGTCGACAATGCGCCAACCATCGTTGTGGTCGATCACATCACTTCTGAAACAGGTGTGCTCATGCCTGTTGCTGAAATCATCGCGTCGCTTCGCGCCTCACACCCGCATATTCGCTTTGTTATCGATGCAGCACATTCGGCAGGCATGCTCGAGCACCCACTACCTGCCGGTTTCGACGTGTGGGTTGGCAATATGCATAAGTGGCTCTGCGCGCCACGCCCAGCCGCTGCTCTTATCTGCGGCTCAAACGAAATTGCGGCCTTGATGAACCCGCTCGCACCGTCGTGGGGATTCGAAGAAGGCTTCCCCACTTCATTCGAGTGGCAGGGCACCAGCGACTATTCGGCCTACCTCTGCGTGCCTGCCGCTATTGCATTTCAAGAGCAGTGGAGTTGGGCAGAACGCAACGCACACAACCGCGGGGTTGCCGACGGAGGTGCGAAGTTGCTGAGAGACGCTTGGGGTGTAACCAATCATTTGGGCGAACTTGTCGAAGCCCCGTGGCTACGCATGATCCGTTTACCGACAACCTCGCCACTCGACAAATTGCAAATTGATTCGTTGATTGAGCGCTGTGGAATTGAACTCAATGCAGAAGTCGCGTGTATGACTGTTCGTGGCAACAGTTATGTGCGCATCTCAGCCCACATGTATAACGAAGTCGACCAATACGAAGCGCTAGTGGGTATTACTCGGCTGTTGCCGTAGAACCCGTTTTTCGAAGCTGCAGCAACATTCTTCCTGCAATAACTATCAAAAGCACAGCAAATAAAAAGTTTGACAACACGTCATCCATTCGCGTAGCGAGCCAGCTTCCGCCGATCGCCGAAAATATTCCAGTAATGCTCACGATTCCGGCTGCCGACAAATCGGCATTCTTGTTTCTAAAGTTCTGCAGAGTGCCAGTAAATGCAGTTGGTATAACGACGGCAAGCGACGTGCCTTTGGCAAGTGCGGGCGACACATGAAAGAGCACGACCAGAATTGGAACTGTCATCAGACCGCCACCAATACCGAGCATTCCAGCAAGTGCGCCAACAATGACTCCGATAAACACGAGCCAAGCCGCAGTTGGTGCGTTAATCACCATGACGCCCGACGCATCAATCTTGAAAAACATTCGGACACCCGCGATCACGAGGACTGCAATAAATGAAATAGTCAGTGTGCGTTTTGACAAAGTAGCCAACAAGCGCGCGCCAATGAGCGAGCCACAAACCGAGCCGAGCGCCAACCACAACACAACATGCCAATCAACTTCGCCGTGTGTCCAGTAGGTCATGAAGCTCGCGCAAGAAATGAGAAATACTCCGCCGAGTGATGTGCCGTGAGCAAGGCGCTGATCGATCTTGAGCGCAAACATGAGGCCCGGCACGATGATGATGCCGCCACCAAGACCAAACATGCCAGAGAGTAGGCCAGCACCAATGCCAAACCCCATCAAGATGATGGCGCGCTTTTTCTCAATTTTCACTTGTCTAGTTTGCTAGATGAACCGTCGCGCAACAGCATCGCGATGTCGAGCACGGCAGTTGCGTGGACTTGTGCCTGAGTCAAATTGAGAGTTTCCCCTAGCTCAACCACAAATGCCATTCCATCTTTCACGTTGCGGCGCTGCCAAGTGGCTGCAACGCCTGTGTAAGTGCCGCCCGTAATGCGCTTGATCGGTATGCCCGTGAGTCGCGAATATGTTGAGCGCATCGTGCCTTCAAGCCCTGTTCCTGGCGAGATGATGTTGAGATCTTGGTGATACCAAATGCCCAGGGCCGGCTTAATTTCGCGCATAAATGCAACGATGGCTTTGGTCTCTGGCTCCGACGCTTTGCTTTTGCCAGCAAATTGCCAATACCCCGGCTTGCCCATCTTGGCCCAGTTGTAAGGAAAGTTGCGATTGAGATCGACTTGGTTGGCATTACCGCGTTGGTCGAGAGCGGTGCCATCGGGGTTCATGGTGGGAATAATCCACAAATCAATGCCCTTCGGCACGACCGACTCTTGAAGTTTGTCGGTGATCAGAAGTCCTGCTGCTTCGTTACCGTGAATCACGCCAACCACCACTACAACTACTCCACCTTTTGCGCCGAGTCGCAGAGCCTCTATCGGCTTACCCATCACCGAGGTTCCGATAACTCGCTTCTCAAGAAACGATGACGATTGTGCTTGAGCGGATTGGGCAAAAACTGCTGTGCCCAATAATCCAATTACTAAACCGAAGGCTTTTAGTTTGCGCAAGCAATTCCACCAGCAACAACAAAATTATTGGTGACTTCATACAGCACGACACTTTGGCCAGGTGCAATTCGGCGCTGAGGCTCACGCCATGTAAGACGTACCTCTGAATTACTCAGCACTTCAACAGTTGCAGATATTGCCGCGCCATGAGCGCTCGACTGTACGAGCACGTCGGTGTTGACGCGCAATCGTTGTGCATCAGCCGCATCAGACCACACAATGTTGTTGACAACAACCGACGAACAAAACAGCTTTGACTCGTCACCCACAGTGATGCGCGCATTTGGAGTGTCGACGTCGACTACATATTGCTTTGGCCCGCCGCCTGGCAAGCCGAGGCCTTTACGCTGACCAATTGTTACGAGTTCGAGTGCTTCGACCCTGCCCGCTTCCGAGCCGTCTTCGTTCACTACTTGTGCTGGACGAAACGGAATGCGGTTACCCAAGAATGTTTCGCGTCCACCGGTCTTGCTAATGAAGCACACATCTTGGCTGTCAGGTTTTGTTGCGGTGCGCAATCCCAATTCAACTGCCCTGTCACGCACTTGCGCTTTGGTTAAATGCCCTACAGGAAACATGGTGAAAGCCAACTCTTTTTGATCAAGCATGTGCACTACATAACTTTGATCTTTGGCATCATCGGCGCCGCGAGCGAGTCGCATCGTGCCTTCATCGTCTTTTTCGATTCGTGCATGATGCCCAGTAGCAACGGCGTCAAAACCAAGCAGTCGCGCTCGCTCGCTCAGTCGATCAAATTTGAGGTGACGGTTGCATTCAATACAAGGGTTAGGCGTAAAGCCATCCACGTGTGCTTTCACGTATGGGTCGACAACGTGCTTGTTGAAGTCATCCGAAAAGTTGAACACCAAGTGATCAATGCCCAGTTGTTGCGCAACACGGCGCGCATCGTCCACATCGGAAACCGAGCAGCAACCGGTGTCGCTCTCGCCACCCCACAAACGCATGGTCACGCCAACTACTTCGTGACCAGCATCTTTGAGTTCGGCTGCAGCGACCGACGAATCGACGCCTCCAGACATGGCCACAAGCACTTTCATGCTGTAAAGGCTAACGACGCAATTGTGTAACTGCGCCAACAATGGTGTGCACAGCACAGTCAATGTCGGCGTCAGTGGTGGTGTGGCCAAGGCTCAGTCGCAGTGCGCCATTTGTCCACTCTTTTGAGAGACCCATTGCCGCAAGCACATGAGAGGGTTCCATCGCACCACTTGCGCAGGCCGATGCAGCCGATGCGCACACGTCGGCTTGGTCGAGCAAGAACAGCAATGCTTCGCTTTCGATTCCTTTAATACAGAGGTGAGCAACGCCAGGCACGCGGTGTTCGCGCGGCACGGTTTCGAGCACGTCTGGCAATGCGGCAACGATGTCGTCTACAAGTCGGTCGCGCAGTTTGGTGACTCGCTCATTTTCGTCAGCACGAGTGATGTCGGTGAAATGCAATGCGGTTGCTGCACCGATGATGCCAGCAACGTTGTGCGTGCCACTGCGCCTGTCGCGCTCTTGGCCACCACCAAAGATCATTGGTTCAAGTTGTTTGCCGGCTTTCAACACCATGATGCCGACACCTTTTGGTCCACCAAATTTGTGCGCCGACAACGAAAGTGCATCGACGAGAGGAGTGATCTCACGCAAGTCAATCCAGCATGCTGCTTGCACGGCGTCGGTGTGAAGCAATGCGTTCGGTGCATGCTTGCGCACGATGCGAGCGACATCACGCATTGGTGTGATTGTTCCAACTTCATTATTGACTGCCATTACCGACACCACAGTGATTGGTTTGTCTGGTGTGGCCTCTTGCAACACGCGCGCCAGATCATCAAGGTCTACAGAACCAACATTGTTTACTCGCACCACGACGCCATCTACGTGCTCCACACAATGCAACACGGCGTGATGCTCGGTCGCAGTACACACTGCTACTCCACCCAACTTGCGCACGGTGCCCAACACT